>Ga0180221_1000059_pt1 | contig 203442 bp, 178 predicted proteins | sample eDN5th37CKraftMG_FD_151339 | JGI IMG/M metagenome (GOLD analysis project Ga0180221, IMG submission 151339) | Enriched Miracle-Growth compost microbial communities from Emeryville, California, USA - eDNA 5th pass 37_C Kraft MG (version 2) (version 2) ... | reverse complement strand
CGGCCTTGTGGCCGGAGCTTCTCCGCCACAATGCAGGGGCGCCTTTGGCGCCGCATTGATATGGCCTCGCTTGACCTCGCCGTGAACGGCGAGGCTTGCGCTTTGGCGCGTGGTCAGTTTCATGTCGTAATCTCCTAATGACGCATGTGATACGCAGGCCCTCAAGTTACCTGATAGCGGCGGGCAAAATCAAACAAAACCCGCAATAGCTTGTGAGCGCTGGCAACAGTTGTATCACGCCGGGCCCGGAAATTGCTGACCGGCGTCCCGGACTTTGCACAGCAGATGCTGGCAGCGTCTCCTGGGCCGAAGGCTAGACGGCCTTGACCAGCGCAAGCATGTCGCGGAACTGGGGGTGCGCGGGGGAATCGAGCCACTCGAACATGGCCATTTCAGCGCTGATGCGTTCGAGCCCGTTGTCAGCCCAGCGATCGCAGGCAGCGGCATGGTCGGATGGCGAGCGCGAACCTATGCAGTCGGTGACCAGTACCGGAGACAGCCCCAGCCTGGCCAGGCCCAGGCCGGTTTGTAACACGCAGACATGTGCCTCGGTGCCTATCAGCAACACCCTGTGCTTGCCCCGGGGCAGCTCATGAAGGAAATGATGCTCGCGGGTGGCATCGAAGTGCGTTTTGTGAATGACGTGGTCGATCTGGGGCCGCAGTTCGGCCGCAGTGGCGCCGATCTTGTCGGCGCAATGCTCGGTGGCGATGACGGGCACGCCGACAAGCTGGGCGGCGCGCGCCAGCCGCAGGGCGCGTGCCAGCAATGCTTCATGCCCGTGTATGGCGGGCAGCAGGGCCGTCTGGAAATCAACCGCCAGCAGCAGGCTGTCGTGGGTGCTCAATGCGGGCATGGCCCCTCCTGTTCATGCGGGGAAGGCAGGCGGGGCTCGATGCCGCCGCCTGCCTATTTCAGCGCCTTGTAGCGCAGGCGATGCGGCTTGGCCCCCTCTTCGCCCAGCCGCGCGCGTTTGTCGGCTTCGTATTCCTGATAGTTGCCATCGAAGAAGACAACCTGGGAATCGCCCTCGAACGCCAGTATATGCGTCGCAATGCGATCCAGGAACCACCGGTCGTGGCTGATGACCATGACGCTGCCGGCAAACTCGAGCAGCGCATCCTCAAGCGCGCGCAAGGTTTCCACATCCAGGTCATTGGAGGGTTCGTCAAGCAGCAGCACATTGCCTCCGGCGATCAGTGTCTTGGCCAGATGCAGACGTCCCCGTTCGCCGCCCGACAGCTTGCCCACCTGCTTGTTCTGGTCCGCACCCTTGAAGTTGAAGCGGCCAAGATACGCGCGCGAGGCCATCTCGAAGCGCCCCACCGTGAGCAGATCAGCGCCATCGGAAATGGCATCGAACACCGTCTTGTCATCGGGCAGGGATTCGCGCGACTGATCCACATAGGCCAGCTTGACCGTCTGGCCTATCTTCACGGCGCCCGAATCAGGCTGCTCCTTGCCTGCAATCATGCGAAACAGCGTGGACTTGCCCGCCCCGTTGGGACCGATGATGCCGACAATGGCGCCCGCCGGAACCTTGAAGCTGAGCCCGTCGATCAGCAGGCGGTCCCCATATGCCTTGCTGACGTTGTCGAATTCAATGACTTCATTGCCCAGACGCTCTGCGACAGGAATGAAGATTTCCTGGGTTTCGTTGCGCTTCTGGTATTCGTGCGAAGCCAGCTCCTCGAACCGCGCCAGGCGAGCCTTGGCCTTGGCCTGTCGACCCTTGGGGTTCTGCCGAACCCACTCCAGCTCTTTCTTGATGGTGCGCTGACGCGCGGATTCGGAAGCTTCTTCCTGCTTGAGGCGATCTTCCTTCTGCTCCAGCCAGGAGCTGTAGTTGCCCTTCCAGGGAATGCCATGGCCGCGATCCAGTTCCAGTATCCATTCCGCGGCATTGTCCAGGAAGTAGCGGTCGTGGGTCACGCCGACGACCGTGCCGGGGAATTTGCGCAGGAACTGCTCCAGCCACTCCACGCTTTCCGCATCCAGGTGGTTGGTGGGCTCGTCCAGCAGCAGCATGTCCGGCTTGGAAAGAAGCAGGCGGCACAGGGCGACACGGCGCTTCTCGCCGCCGGAGAGATTGCCAATGATGGCGTCCCAGGGCGGCAGGCGCAAGGCGTCAGCGGCGATCTCCATCTGATGGTCGATATCATCGGCGCCGCTGGATGCTGCGGCGGAGATAATGGCCTCGAGCTCGGCCTGTTCGGTGGCAAGCTTGTCGAAGTCTGCATCGGGCTCCGAATAGGCTGCGTACACCTCCTCCAGCCGCTTGCGGGCGGTGAACACATCGCCCAGCCCCTCCTCGACAGACTGGCGCACGGTATGCTCCGGATTCAACTGAGGCTCCTGGGGCAGGTAGCCTATCTTGATGCCAGGCATGGGGACGGCCTCACCCTCGATCTCCTGATCGACGCCAGCCATGATCTTGAGCAGCGTTGACTTGCCCGAACCGTTCAGCCCGAGCACGCCGATCTTGGCGCCAGGGAAGAAGGACAGCGAGATGTCGCGCAAGATCTGCCGCTTGGGCGGCACGATCTTGCCGACGCGATTCATTGTGTAGACGTATTGAGCCATTGCAAACCGTTAGGATATCGTTGGAAAGCCAGTAAAAACAGCGGTGACCGCAAACCCCTGATTGTAGGCGGTTATGGAAATAAAGCATCCCGGCGCCAACGACGGCGGCGGCCAGCCAGGCAAAAGCGCGGGCAAGACATGCGGCAACCAGGCGCGCCGCCTCGGAAAGAGATTGCCATCCACCCCGCCACGGCCTGTTCAAGCACAGGACGGGCTTATAAAATAGGGTTTGTCCAACCTCCTCGTGAAAGCGCGAACCCCATGCCTGACCATAATGATTCCGATCTCGTCTTTTCCGACGAGGAGCTCGACCTGCTGGGCCGCACTGCCGATGCGCTGAGCGCATATATGGGCAAACCCGTGCTGGCGCAGGTCATGCCGCCAGACGAAACCGGCTTCGAGTGGGTTATTTTCGCCGTACCGCTTGATGTGCAGGATGATCCGGCTGACTACGTCACCGTGCAGATCGGGGGAACCGATGCGCGCCTGCTTGGCAATACCGGCGGCATCCAATTCGCCGGGGCCGATGAATACACCTGTGAATATCTCTGGGCGGTACAGCTTTCCGACCTGGAAGGCGTGCGCTTTATCAAGGTCGACCAGGCGGGAGACGAAATCGCCTGGACAACAAACCTGCAGGATATCCTGCCCTTTGTCATGAACGATGACGTCATCGCACCGGATGACAGCGATGACGACGACTATGAGGACGGGGATGATGACGACGACCCCGGCTTTCCCGAAGACACGCGCCGCACCCTGCACTGAACCGCCTCGCACCCCACGCGATCCTGCGCATGCCGAACCTGGCTCAGTTGCTCAATTGCCTGCCCGCGCCCGGTCACGCACATAAAGCAGCACGCCCAGCGGCCACATGGCCGCGACCAGGGCGCGAGACGCCACCCCCTTGAGCCCCCAGCCCCTGGGCCTAGGCTGGTGCCGGTGACGCATATGCAAGGCAAAACGTGTGTAGCGTGCGGCAGCCATCAGAAAGGCCTGGGGCCGGTAGCGGAACCAGGGCAGGCATTCGACCACGGTATCCTGTGCCAGCAGCCACAGCCCGACCGCGTGCTGCTGGCTTTCCTTGCCCTGCCGCGAAAGCGAATCTGAGGAATCGTGATAGACGCGAAACACCTGGTTGACGAAACGCGTCAGATAGCCGGCGCGCGCGATGGCGCGCCACACCAGGCTTTCAGGCACAAATCCGGCAATATCTTCCGGAAAGGGAAACTGCCTGAGCACATCGGTGCGCAGGCAGCCGAATTTCTCGCCCCGCACGTGGTATTTGAAGGTCATGTCCAGCGACGATGCATCAAATACATCGCGCGGGAACATATCGCCGACGATGCTGCCGTCAGGGCGCGAGCACAGGCCTGTAATGGCCACATAACGCTCCCGCTCTCGCACGGGAATTTCGCGCCAGGCCATGGCCATGCTGTAAAGCGCATTGGCATCCAGGCTGTCATCGCTGTCGAGCGCCACGACCAGCTCCCCGCTCGCCTTCTGGACGCCCCGGTTGAACGCAGTTTTCTTATGCTGGTTCATCTGCCACATGTAGTGGATGGGGAAGCTGGCTTCCTGCTGCCAGCCCATGACCATGGCTCGCGTATTGTCTGTCGAACCGTCATCCACGATCACCCACTCGAAATCCTGATAGGACTGCTCGCGCAGGGAAAGATAAACGCGTTCCAGCGTAGCCGCCCGGTTGTAGGTGGGCGTGACCACTGAGAAAAGATGACGCCAGCCAGACATAGGACTTTTCTTGTAGGTTTTCAAAGCACTGCGCATGCGACCAGACCACATGTAACATGCAGTTCGATCATAGGCCAAAAAAAAACCGCTGTACGAAGTACTGCGGTTTTCTTGCCAACCTTACATAGCGATACACGTCCGGGCCGGGTTTTCCCGGATGCTCACCTGGCCAGTATGGTGTCCGGATTTCCCGGACCATCGCAGATGGGCTGACGCCCCGCACGCGCGCAAGGCACGGCGCGGGAAAAAAGCAGCGCTGTGAAGAACTCCGGCCTTGAGACCGGAGCTTCTCCGCCACAATGCAGGGGCGCCGTTGGCGCCGCATCGATATGGCCTCGCTTGACCTCGCCGTGAACGGCGAGGCTTGCGCTTTGGCGCGTGGTCAGACGCGCTTGACCTTTTCAAGCATCTTGAAAACGCCCTTGGGCGAGCGCACGAAAAGGCGCTTGAAAGCCTTGCCCAGGCAGCGGCGTTCGAGGGTATTGCGGCGGTTGCGTTTGATTTCTGCCATGATGATCTCCGGTCTGTGCACAAGGCCGGCGACAATGCAGGCCCATATATTCAGTAAACCCGCCATTCTACATCGAAAACGTGTTGTTGCACAAAGCGAGGAAAGGCGAAAGCAGCCGCCGGCGGCGTGCCGGAAAAGGAGGGGGAAGAAGATTATGATAGCGGCATGAGCTCACAGATCCGCATCTTCGGCGCCCGCCAGAACAACCTCAAGAACCTCGACGTAGACATCAATACCGGCGAACTGCTGGTGATCACCGGGGTATCCGGCTCCGGCAAAAGTTCGCTTGCCTTCGACACGCTCTATGCGGAAGGCCAGCGGCGCTATGTCGAAACGTTTTCCCCTTACGCCCGGCAGTTCCTCGACAGAATGGACAAGCCGCAGGTCGAGCGCATCGAGGGCATCCTGCCCGCCATAGCCATCGACCAGGTCAATCCGGTGCGCAATTCGCGCAGCACCGTCGGCACCATGACGGAGCTGAACGACCACCTTAAGCTGCTTTTCGCGCGGCTCGGGCGCCTGTACTGCAAATGCTGCGGGCGGAGAGTGCAGCACGACAATGCCGAGAGCATCCGGCAGCAGATCGAGGCGCGCAGCCAGCCAGACGATCCACGGCTGGTCATTACCTTTCCGATCGTCATTCCGGCCAATTACTCCGAAGAAGAAGTAAGGGGCTTTCTCGACCAGCAGGGTTATACCCGCATCCACCACGAAGAAACGCGGCTGGTGACGCGCCCTGTATCCGGAAAGGGGAAAGGCAAGGGAAAATCACGCGGCAAAGAAACCACCGAAAAGCTGCGTGTGCTGCATGTCATCCAGGATCGATTCCGCTACGGATCCGCAGAACAGGAACGTGTGATGGAAGCGCTGGAAACCGCGCTGCGCCAGGGCGACGGGCATATTGCCATCCATGTGATGCCTGATGCCGAAGCCGCCGCGCAAAGCGGGAAGGAGCCTGACGGCGCACCGCCCAAGGCCGACGGCGACGCACCTCGGGAAACCGTCTGGCGCTTCAGCAATCGCCTGCATTGCGCTCACTGCGATATTGAATATTCAACGCCGCTGCCCAGCACCTTCTCGTTCAACTCGCCGCTGGGCGCCTGCGAATCGTGCCGGGGTTTCGGCCGCGTGATGGGCATCGATTATGGCCTGGTCGTACCAGACGAGACCAAGACACTACGCGCCGGCGCCATCAAGCCCTGGCAAACCACCAGCTACAAGGAATGCCAGGCCGAAATGGAGCAGTATGCCCCTGCTGCGGGCGTGCGCCTGGACATCCCATGGAACGAACTCAGCCCCGAAGAGAAGCAATGGGTCATTGGCGGCACGCCCGACTGGAAGGGCGGCCCGCATGCCTGGAAAACGCAGTGGTATGGCGCCCAGCGGTTCTTTGACTGGCTGGAATCACGCGCCTACAAAATGCATGTTCGCGTGCTGTTGTCCAAGTATCGCAGCTATACGCCCTGCCCTGCCTGCGGCGGTTCGCGGCTCAAGCCAGACGCAACGCTCTGGCGCCTGGGCGATGAGACACGCAAGAAAGAGGACGACAGCTATCCGCGCTTCATGCCAGTGCATGCCAGCTGGACGCCGGCGCTGCTGGACGCGCTGCCCGGACTGGGTCTGCATGACCTGATGCGCCTGCCCATCAGCCAGGTGCGCGAGTATTTCCTGCAAATCAGCTTTGGCGCCGCACTGGATGCCGCCCTTGACCTGCTGTTGACGGAAGTGCGCGCGCGCCTGAAATTTCTGTGCGATGTGGGCCTGGGCTATCTTTCCTTGGATCGCCAGAGCCGTACGCTTTCGGGCGGCGAGGTGCAGCGCATAAACCTGACAACGGCGCTTGGCACCTCGCTTGTCAACACACTGTTCGTATTGGACGAGCCATCAATCGGCCTGCATCCGCGCGACATGCACCGCGTGGTCGAAGTCATGCACCGCTTGCGCGCCAATGGCAATACGCTGGTTGTGGTCGAGCACGATCCCCAGGTGATGATCGCTGCCGACCGGATCATGGATATCGGACCAGGCCCGGGCGAGCGCGGCGGACAGATTGTTTTCGACGGCACGCCGTCCGAGCTGCGCAATGCGCGGACGCTTACCGGAGATTACCTGGGCGGCCGGCTTGCCGTGGAGGCGCCCCGGCCCATGCCCGTCGCCGACAATACGCCGCGCCTGGTGCTCGAAGGCGTGCGAGCCAACAACCTGAAGAATATTTCCGTCTCAATTCCGCTGGGACGGCTGGTATGCATTACAGGCGTATCGGGCTCAGGCAAATCGACATTGATACAGGATGTGCTCTACCCTGCCATGCTCAAGCAGAAAGGCAGGCCAACCGAAGCGCCCGGCGCATTCGACCATCTGCTGGGCGCGGAACAGCTCGCCGATGTTGTGCTCGTGGACCAGACGCCTATCGGCAAGACGGCGCGCTCCAACCCTGCCAGTTACGTGGGTGCATTCGACCCTATCCGCAAACTCTTTGCCAACGCGACGGTGTCAAAAGAGCGCGGCTACACCGCCGGCACGTTCAGCTTCAACACGGGCGACGGCCGCTGCCCCACGTGCGGAGGCACCGGCTTCGAGCATGTCGAGATGCAGTTTCTCTCGGATGTCTACCTGCGCTGCCCCGATTGCGACGGCAAGCGCTTCCGGCCTGAAATCCTGGAGGTTCGCGTAGAGCACCTGGGCCGCAGTGCATCGATAGACGAAGTGCTGGAAATGACGATCAGCGAAGCGCTGGAGTTTTTCCAGGGCTTGCGCGATGTGCAATGGGCGCTGGCGCCGCTGGCCGACGTAGGCCTCGAATATGTGCGTCTGGGACAGCCCGTGCCCACACTGTCGGGCGGCGAGGCGCAGCGGCTCAAGCTGGCCGGGCATCTGGCCGATGCCGCCCGCAGCGGCATTTCGTCGGCACGTGTGGCCAAGAAAGGCAGCCTGTTTCTGTTTGACGAGCCAACGACAGGGCTGCATTTCGACGATGTGGCCAAACTGATGCGTGCCTTCCGCAAGCTGCTGGCGGCAGGCCATTCACTGCTCATCATCGAGCACAATCTCGATGTCATCCGGGCAGCAGACTGGATCATAGACCTTGGCCCTGAAGGCGGCGACGAAGGCGGGCTGGTGGTGGGCGTCGGCACGCCCGAAACCCTGGCCGGCAACCCCGACTCGCATACTGGCCGGGCTCTGGCCGACTACACCAGCTCGATTGTCTATGAGGACAAGTCGCGCCAGGCGCGCGCGCTGGCCGAACCTGTGCGCGAATATGCCGACGATCCCGGCAAGCCGCTGCAAGGCATCCTGCGCCGACGCCGCGCCGGCATGCACAGCATTGACATTGTCAACGCCCGGGAACATAACCTGAAGGGCGTCAATGTCAGCATCCCCCGCGATACGTTTACGGTGGTGACGGGGGTTTCGGGATCAGGAAAATCCACACTGGCGTTTGATATTCTGTTCAATGAAGGGCAGCGGCGATACCTGGAATCGCTCAACGCCTACGCGCGCGCCATTGTGCAACCCGCCGGCAAACCTGATGTGGACGCCATCTATGGCATTCCGCCCACGGTTGCCATTGAGCAGCGCACGAGCAGGGGCGGACGTAAATCGACGGTCGCCACCATGACCGAGATCCATCATTTCCTGCGCCTGCTGTATGTGAAGCTGGGTACCCAGATGTGCCCCACCTGCAATGTGCCTGTGGAGCCGCAGAAGCCCGACCAAATCGTCGCCCAGGTACTCACGGAATACAAAGGCCGCCACATCGGCGTGCTGGCGCCGCTGGTGAGCGCCCGCAAGGGATACTACACAGACCTGGCGAAGTGGGCAGCCGGCAAGGGCTACACCCATCTTCGCGTCGACGGCGAGTTCATCCCGGTGGCGCCATGGCCGCGCCTGGACCGCTACAAGGAACATACGATTGAGCTGCCTGTGGCTGATCTGCTGGTGGATCCCCGGGACGAAGCCTCGCTGCGGGAAGCCATACGCAGCGCATTGGAGCACGGACAGGGCACGCTGACCCTGCTGGTCGATCTTACCGATGGACCAATGGCAAGCCTGGACGAACGCCGCAACGCCGGGCTGGGCGACCAGCCCCTGGAAAGGCATTTCTCCGTCAAGCGAGCCTGCCCAAGCTGCGGCACCAGTTTCCCGGAGCCCGATCCGCGCATGTTCTCTTACAATTCCAAGCATGGCTGGTGCACCAGCTGCTTTGGCACAGGCCTGCAGCTGCAAGGTTTCGACGAAGAACAGACGGGCGAGGAAATTACCTGGAATGCCTGGTATGAAGGCGGCGCCGACGTATGCCGCAGCTGCCACGGCGAGCGCCTGAACCCGGTATCGCGTGCTTTCCGCTGGCGCGACAAATCGATCGCCCAGTTCGCCGCCATGCCGGTGGCCGAGGCGCAGTCTTTCTTCACCGGGCTGGTGAGCCGGGGCCGCGAAGCCGAGATTGCGCGCGACATCCTTGCGGAAATCCGCGGGCGACTGAACTTCATGCAAGAGGTCGGGCTGGGCTACCTGGCGCTGGACCGCGCCGCCCCCACCCTGTCGGGCGGCGAAGCGCAGCGCATACGCCTGGCGGCGCAGCTTGGCTCCAACCTGCAAGGCGTGTGCTATGTCCTGGACGAACCGACGATAGGCCTGCATGCACGCGACAACCAGATATTGCTCAATGCCCTCGCCTCACTGGAGGGCCATGGCAACACGCTGGTGGTGGTCGAACATGATGAGGACACGATACGCCGGGCCTCGCACATCATCGATATCGGCCCCGGCGCCGGCGTGCGCGGGGGCATGGTCGTGGCCCAGGGCACGGCCCGCGAGATCATGGACAACCCCGCATCCGTCACAGGACGATACCTGCGCCAGCCATTGCGGCATCCGCTGCAGCCAAGGCGTACGGTCGATGCGGATACACCCATGATCACCATACGCGGCGCGCACCTGCACAATCTGCGCAATACGGATGCCAGTCTGCCTGTGGGTCGGCTCAGTGTCGTGACCGGCGTGTCGGGATCGGGCAAATCAACGCTGGCGCGCGAAGTGCTGCTCGACAATCTGATGCAGGCGGTATCGACAGGCAAGGCGCCGGCCTGGCAAGGCTGTGTGTCCATCGAGGGCTGGGAAAAGATAGACCGGGTGCTCGAAGTGGACCAGACCCCCATTGGCAAGACGCCGCGATCCTGCCCGGCCACCTATGTCGGCTTCTGGGACGATGTGCGCAAGCTCTTTGCGGATACGCGCGAAGCGCGCGTACGAGGCTGGCCGGCAACCCGCTTTTCCTTCAACACCGGCGACGGACGCTGCCCGGTGTGCGAAGGCCAGGGCATGCGCACGATTGAAATGAGCTTCCTGCCAGACGTCAAGGTGTTGTGCGATGCATGCGGCGGCGAACGCTTCAACCGGGATACCCTAAACGTTACCTGGCGCGACAAGAGCGCCGGGGAAGTGCTCAAGATGGAGGTCGACGATGCCGTCGAGTTCTTCTCTGCCCACTCGCGCATCCTGCGCCCGCTCCAGCTGATGCAGGACGTGGGGCTGGGCTACCTCACCCTTGGCCAGCCCTCGCCCACACTGTCGGGCGGCGAGGCGCAGCGCATCAAGCTGGTGACGGAGCTGGCCAAGGCCAGGCTGACCGACGGCGTGATCAAGACCGGGCGCGCCTCGCGCATTCCGCACACGCTGTACGTGCTGGATGAGCCCACTGTCGGCCTGTCCAGCGCAGATGTCGAGAAGCTGATCCATGTGCTGCACAGGCTGGCGGACGCCGGCAACACCGTCGTGGTGATCGAGCACAATCTTGACATCATCGCCGAAGCTGACTGGGTGCTGGATCTGGGCCCTGAAGGAGGCACCGGCGGCGGCCGTCTGGTTGCCCAGGGTGCGCCCGAGGATGTAATGGCGCTGCGCGATACCTCGCATACGGGCGATGCGCTGTTCCGCTTCATGCAGGCTGGCGAAACCCGGGCCAGCGCCGCAAGCAACGCCTGAGATGCTGTGCCGTTTCGAGAACCGCCAGACCGGCCGGGCACTGGCGCTGCAGGATTACCGGCACCGCATCGACGCGGTGTCGCCCGGAGAGCTGGCGCAAGCCTTTGTGCGCATCGAAGCGGCGCAAAAGGCTGGCTGCTGGGTGGCATTGCTGCTGGACTATGAGCTGGGCGAATGGCTGGACCCCGAGGCATTTCCCCAGCCCCGCCATAACGACCGCCCGCTGCTGACGGCACTGGTTTACGGGCAGGCGCAGCAGGAAACCGTCTGGGCAGACTCTGGCACCGTGCCGCAGCTGCAAGCCAGCGCCATGCTCGGACGTAAACGCTATATGGCTTCGGTCCAGGCGCTGCGCGAGGCCATAGGGCGCGGCGAGTTCTATCAGGCCAACTATACCTTCCCTATCGCCATTGAAACGGCAATGCAGCCGCGCGATCTCTACCGCAGCCTGGCGGCGCGCAATCCGGCGGCTCACTGCGCCTATGTCGAAGACGGCGTCCGCGCCATTCTGTCGTTTTCGCCCGAGCTGTTCTTCGCCCGCAATGCCGACAGGCTTACTGTGCGCCCCATGAAAGGTACCGCGCCCCGCCATGCCGACCTGCGGGATGACCATGCATCGGGGCAGTGGCTGTTGCACAGCGAGAAGAATCGCGCGGAAAATCTCATGATTGTCGACCTGCTGCGCAACGACCTGGGCCGTATCGCCACGCCCGGATCAGTCAAGGTGGACGCCCTGTTCTCCCTGGAAAAATATCCCTCGGTCTGGACGCTGACTTCAACAGTATCCGCCCAAGCGCCCGGAGCCAGCCTGCGGGATCTGCTGTACGCACTGTTCCCCTGCGGCTCCATCACTGGCGCGCCCAAGATCGCCGCCATGCACAGGCTGAGGGCGCTGGAAATCGCACCACGCGGCATCTATTGCGGCAGCGTCGGCTGGCTCGCACCCGACGGCGACTGCTCTCTGAATGTGGCGATACGCACCATCGAGATGCGTCAGCCCGGCAAAGGGATATTCGGTGTCGGGGGCGGCATCGTCCATGACTCCGATCCGGCCCAGGAGTGGGAAGAGTGCCTGTGGAAGGCACGCATCCTGGGGCCCGAACCGGGCAGGCCGGCCCCTGTCGCCTGGGCAGACTGATGCTGCATAAAGCACCGGCGGGAGCTCCTGTACGGAACAGGCCGCTTCACCTGCAACGTGATGCCGTATACACTCGACGCCAGGCCTGCGGCACCATCGCATGGCCACTGGGAGCATAAGCCGATGGACGACACAGAAGTACAACTGATAGAGACCATGCGCGTGGATCCCGGCCCCTCGCTGCCTCTGCTTTCCTGGCACCGGCGCCGGCTCAAGGCCTCCTGTGAGGCATTGGGTTTCAAATGGCCTGGCGAAAGCCTGTTCATGGAAATCGGGCGCCTGGCAGCCGGGCTGGATCCCGAAGCTTCGCACCGTATCCGCCTGCTGGTCGACAGGTCCGGCGCCTATACGCTGGCCTCCGGGCCGCTGCCCCCCACCCCCGAACCCGTCCAGCTCAGGCTCGAGACACGGCTGCTGCAGGCCGACCGCCAATGGCTGGCCCACAAGACGACCCAGCGGGCCTGGTACGACAAGGCGCAGGAATGGCTGGCCGCCCATCCCAATGTCTTTGATGTGGTGTTCTGTGATGCGCAGGGCAATATCACCGAAGGCAGCCGCAGCAACATCTACGTGCAGGATCTGGACGGCAACTGGCTGACCCCGACAGCCAAGGGCAATATCCTGCCCGGTGTGATGCGCCAGAGCCTGCTCGACCAGGGCCTGGTGCGCGAAGCGACAGTCAGCCGCACAGACTTTACCGAGGCGCACGCCATCCGCGTATCCAATGCATTGCGTGGCTGGCTGCAGGCGAGGCTGCTCAGCGCAGCCCCTCAGGGGCGGTGATCAGGCCGGAAAACGGCGGTATTGCAGCCAATGCAGCGCCTGATGCGCCGCAGCCATGCCCATGGTTGCGGTAACGGTCACCGCTGAACCGTAGCCAGCGCACGACAGGCCCTGAAGCGCGGCCGCCTGGGGTGCGTGGCCGGCAATCTGCCCAAGCTCGTCACGGTCATGCGCTGTTTCTTCCATCGAGGCGGCGATATCTCCCGTCTTGAGCCATAGCTCGGGCAGCAAGGCAGGCTGATCGAACCACAGCGCACGCACGCCCATGCGCGGCACGCGCCGCCTGGCCTTGCCCGCCTTGTCCGCCGCCCTGGGATAGCCGTGCCGGCGGCGCAGTGTGTTGCGCAGCTTGGAAAGCAGCGCATCGTTGACGGCCTGCGAGAGATCGCCGGCATCCAGGCTCAGGGGGTTGGTCTTGCCACCTGCCCCGCCACAGACAACAATAGGGAGGTTTCTGCGCCTGGCTTCCAGGATCATGGCGATCTTGGCCTGGGCCTGATCAGTACAGTCGATCACCAGATCCACGCCATCGCCAAGCAGGGTCGAGACATTGTCCGGGTCGACGAAATCATCCACCAGCCCAAGCCCGCAGCCGGGATTGATGCCGCGTATGCGCTGGGCCATGGCCATGATCTTCGACTGCCCCAGCGTTTCGGTCAGGGCGTGAAGCTGGCGGTTGACGTTGGATTCGGCCACATGGTCAAGATCCACGAGCACCAGGCTGCCAATGCCCGAACGGGCCAGCGCCTCGGCGCACCATGAGCCCACACCGCCTATGCCTGCCACCAGCACCCTGGATCGGCCCAGCCGGGGCAGCATTCCCGGTCCGTACAGTCGCTCCATGCCGCCGAACCGGCGAGAAAGATCGGCAGAGTCGCCTGTCGCGGGCGGAACGGAGGAAAGCGTCATCACAAGGTCCGGATCAGAATCAATGGGCATATCCGGGAGTTTACCCCGGCGGTTCACTGCCAAAAAAACAACATCGGCGACAGGGTCACTCAACAGCGCACACGCCTGTCCTAAAATGGAGGCTCCCGTCCCAAACGCCGCGGAGGCGCCCGCAACGTGAACACCGCTTTTTCTCCACAGCAGCATTCCGTACCGAATCCAGGCAGCTTTCGGCTGCTTACCGAGGCCGAACGCAAGGCCTCGCTCGAAGAGTCTCTTTCAGGCTGGCAGCCCGGCCAGGACATCTGGGTATACGGATACGGCTCGCTTATCTGGAGGCCGGAGTTCGATTTTTCCGAAAAGCGCACCGCCCTGCTGCATGGCTATCACCGTGCCCTGTGTCTTTGGTCACGCGTCAATCGCGGCACACCCGACCAGCCCGGGCTGGTCTTTGGGCTTGACGTCGGCGGCTCCTGCCGCGGCATGGCCTTCCGGATTCCGGCGGCACGCGTCCCCCAGGACATGGAAGCCCTGTGGCGGCGCGAAATGCCCAGCGGCGCCTATCTGCCCAGGTGGCTCACCTGCCGTACGGAAACCGGCACCATCACCGCCCTGGCCTTCATTATGAACCGCAATACCGATGCCTATGTGCGCGGCCTGCCCACGGAGCGGCTCATCCACATCGTGCGCAGCGCGCACGGCAGCTATGGGCCCTGCATGGAATACGTGCTGGAAACTGCACAGGCGCTCAAGCAATCGAATATCCATGACAAGCGGCTGCAAGCCCTGGTCAGCCGCCTGCGGCGCGAAACCGGCTGCGAGTACGGCTGATCCCCCTCGCGGGCCTGCCGCAATGCAAGATCTCGCATCGCGGTAAACTATGGCATCACTTCAATTTGCCGTGGATTCCATGTCTGTAGCCGATATCCGCCAAAAGTACGAAAAATTCGAGCTGGTCGAAAGCTCGCTCGCGTCCACGCCGCTGGAGCAGTTCACCCGCTGGCTCGACGAGGCCCTGAAAGCCGGCATCAATGAGCCCACCGCCATGACGCTGGCCACGGCAACCGCTGAGGGCCGTCCGTCTGCCCGCATCGTATTGCTCAAGGGCTTTGACGAGCAGGGGTTTGTCTTCTATACCAACTACCAGTCACGCAAGGGGCATGAGCTGGAGGACAACCCGCGCGCCAGCCTGCTCTTCTTCTGGCCCGAACTGGAGCGCCAGGTGCGCATCGAGGGCAGCGTCGGCAAGGTTTCCCCGGACGAATCGGATGCCTACTATCGCAGCCGGCCCCTGGGATCAAGAATCGGCGCCTGGGTGTCGCCGCAAAGCCAGCCCATCACACGAGAGGAACTCGAATCGCTCAACCTGGCGTTCACGGCCTCGCTGGGCGAGGATCCGGAACGCCCGGATCACTGGGGCGGTTACCGCGTCAAACCTGATCTCATCGAGTTCTGGCAAGGCAGGCCATCGCGGCTGCACGACAGGATCACGTTCCGGTGCGGCGAAGACGGCGCCTGGACGATGCAGCGCATCGCGCCCTGACGCGCGCCAACGGTAACCGCATGGCTGCGACACCTCACGATTTCGACAAACTGTTCTTCAGGTCAGCACTGGGGCGCTTCGCAACCGGGGTAACCGTGGTGACGAGCGAATCGCAGCCCGGCGGGCAAGCCATCGGCCTGACCATCAGTTCGTTCAATTCGGTATCGCTGGAGCCTCCCCTGGTGCTGTGGTCACTGACCCGCAAGGCGTCCACGCTGCAACATTTCCTGAATGTGGAGCGCTATGTCGTACACGTGCTTGCCGCCTCGCAGCTGCACCTGGCCAGGCGTTTCGCCAGCGGCCCGCAGGCAGCGCGCTTCGAAGGCCTGGCGCTCACCCGTGCCCCGGGCGGCACGCTCATGCTGGACGACCCCGAATCGGCCGCCTGGTTCGAATGCTACAACCTGACGCAGCACGAGGCAGGCGACCATATCATTTTCATTGGCCAGGTCGAGCGTTGCGATCGCAGCTTCCATCAGCCGCTGGTCTATCATGCCGGCGACTTCGACCTGACTCCTTCCACAGAGCCGCTCTCGAGCAACTGAGGCGGCAAGTTTCACCGTTACGCATCAACAGATATGACTGCAGATATAGATTGCATTGTCCTGGGGGCCGGCGTTGTCGGCCTGGCCGTGGCGCGCGAGCTGGCCCAGGCGGGCCGCGAAGTGCTTGTCGTCGAGAAGACCGAGGCCATAGGCACAGGCACCAGTTCCCGGAACTCGGAAGTCATACACGCGGGCATCTATTACCCGCAGGGTAGCCAGAAAGCCAGGCTCTGCGTGGAAGGCAAGCACATGCTGTATGAATACTGCGCGCAGCGGGGCGTGGAGCACAAAAGGCTGGGCAAGCTCATCGTCGCCGCCACGCCGGAGCAGAGCGCGAAGCTGGATCAGATTGCCGAACGCGCGCGGCTCAATGGCGTAGACGACCTCTACCGCATCAGCGGCGCCGAGGCTCGCAAGCTCGAACCCGCCCTCGCCTGCGACGCAGCCCTGGTATCGCCTTCCACAGGTATTGTGGACAGCCATGGCCTGATGCTGGCGCTGCAAGGCGATGCCGAGAATCACGGCGCGCAATGCGTTTTCCACACCGAATTCATACGCGGGCGGGCGCTGCCCGGTGGCGGATTCGAGCTAGACTTCTCGGGCGACGAGCCCATGACGCTCACAGCCAACATCGTCATCAACGCGGCCGGCCTGTCGGCGCCCGACGCAGCTCGCCGCCTGGAAGGGCAGCCTGCGCAGCTCATACCCCAGGCCTATTACTGCAAGGGCAGCTACTTCACGCTGTCTGGGCGCGCACCATTCAGCCATTTGATCTATCCCATGCCCGACAATGCAGGGCTGGGCGTGCACCTGACACTGGATCTGGGCGGCCAGGCAAAGTTCGGTCCAGATACCCAGTGGATAGACAGCGAAGACTACACCATGGATCCTCGCCGAGGAGATTCCTTCTACGAGGCCGTGCGGCGCTACTGGCCTGCCCTGCCCGATGGCGCGCTAAACCCGGGCTACACAGGTATCCGGCCCAAGATCGTCGGCCAGGGCGAGGCCGCTGCGGACTTCGTGATTGCCGGTCCGCGAGAGCATGGCGTACGCGGTCTGGTGAACCTCTTCGGTATAGAATCACCGGGCCTGACAGCATGTCTGGCCGTTGCCCGGGCCACGCGCGAAGCGCTTGACGCCTGAACCGGCCAAGGCCTGCGGTACCGACGCGGCCGACACGCATAATGAAAGGCAAGCGTTCCGGCGCCAACACGCCGGAACTCCAGAGCAACAGAGAACACCCATGAACGACTACATCCTTACCCTATCGTGCCCCGACCGCATCGGCATCGTGCATAAAGTCAGCCACTGGCTGCTGGGCCTGCACGGCAATATCATCGACGCCCAGCAGTTTGGCGACCTGGGTACAGAACAATTTTTCCTGCGCGTGCATTTCGCGCTGCCGCAAGCTGTTCCGGTTCAGGAACTGGAGCACAGCTTCGGCCCAGTCGCACAGGAATTCAGCATGCAGGCCAACTTCCACGATGCCCGGCGCAAGGCGCGCCTGCTGATCCTGGTCAGCAAGCAAGGTCACTGCCTCAATGATCTGCTGTTCCGTACCCATAGCGGCCAGCTGCCCGTCGAAATCGCCGGTGTGGTGTCCAACCACGAAGATTTCCGGAATATGGCGCAGGCCTATGGCATCCCTTTCCATCATATGCCCGTCACGCCTGACACCAAGCCCGAACAGGAGCAGCGCATCCTTGACCTGGTGGGCGAGGAGAGCGTCGATCTGGTTGTACTGGCGCGGTATATGCAGATCCTGTCCAATGATCTGTGCACGGCGCTATCGGGCAGGGCCATCAACATCCACCACAGTTTCCTGCCCAGCTTCAAGGGCGCCCGCCCCTATCACCAGGCTCACGCAAGGGGCGTGAAAATCATTGGCGCCACGGCGCACTATGTCACCGCCGACCTGGATGAAGGCCCTATCATCGAGCAGGATATCGAGCGTGTGGATCATGCGATGAGCCCGTCCGCCCTGGCGCAGACAGGCAGCGATATCGAATCGCTGGTGCTTTCGCGGGCAGTACGCTGGCATGTCGAGCACCGCATTCTGCTCAACGGGCAGCGTACAGTCGTTTTCCGATAGCTCTATCGGCATAGGGAGCAGCAGTCAGCCGCACCCCTGCCATGCCACCCGGCATCCGCACCCGCGCCGGACGCACGCATGCTCCCCCACCTGCAAGCCGCGGCTTGCCGTGCACCGGATCAACCGCAACCGGCGGAGCGCCCGGCGCTGGTGAGGCACACATACTGCGACAAGCGCTGTACGGTCGGTCAGCCACCCGCCGCCACGCCTTCGCGGCGGGGGTCCGCCCCACCCTGCAGCCCCTCCGGCGTCAACACCACGCCATGCAAGCCGCTGGGAAACTCGATTTCCCGCACTTCATGCCCCATGGCGCGCAGCGGCCCGGCCAAGGCATGCAGGGAAGTGCCTTTCTCCAGCTCCGTAAAACGGTTGCGGCTGCCCCGGTTTGGCAGGTCTATCGCCTGCTGGATGTCCAGCTTCCAGTCCAGCACGCCCAGCAGCGTCTTGGCCACATAGTTGATGATGGCTGCGCCTCCCGGCGAACCGATGGCCATGTATGGCTTCCCTTCTTTCAGCACCACCATGGGCGCCATGGAGCTGCGCGGACGTTTGCCGGGTTCGACACGGTTGGCCACCTGCCTGCCCTGAGCATCGACATCGACCAGGGAAAAATCCGTCAATTCATTGTTGAGCAGGAAGCCATCGACAAATATCTTGCTTCCGAAAGCAGTTTCGATGGAGCTGGTCATGGAAACCACCATCCCATCGCGATCCGCAGCCACCATATGGCTGGTGGAGGGCAGTTCCGGCGAACCATCCCGCCCCCGCACTGCCCGCATGCCGGCGGGATCGCCTGGCGGCGCGCGCCCCATGCTCTGGCCCGGCTGTATGAGATCCGCGCGCAGCGCCAGGTAGCGCGGGTCCAGCATCGAATCCACCGGCACTTTTTCGAAATCAGGGTCGGCCACGTAGAAATCGCGATCCGCGTAAGCCAGCCTGCCGGCCTCCGCAAACAGATGCACGGACGCCAGGGAATCGGGCTCGAGGCCGGCAATCGCCGTATGCTGAAGGATGCCCAGCATCTGCATCACGGCCAATGGCCCCGAACTCGGCGGCGGCATGCCGCACAGTTCATAAGCCTTGTAAGGCATGCATAGCGCCGGGCGCTCCTTCGCCTGGTAGCCGGCCAGATCCGCCTGCGTCATGTCGCCGGGGTGAGGATGCCCCGTAACCGCCTGGACGATATCGTCCGCTATGGCACCTTTATAAAAAGCCTGGGCGCCTCCGGCTGCAATAGCCCGCAGCGTCATAGCCAGCGCCGGATTCCTCAACACATACCCTACGGGCCACGCCTCACCCTGCGAGTCATAAAAATAGGCTGCAGCTGCCGGCTGGGCGCGCAAGTGTTCATTCTTCTGCAAGAGCCCATGCAGACGCGGAGAAACCGCAAACCCCTGTTCGGCCAATTCGATAGCCGGCGCAAACAGGCGCGGCCATGCCAGGCGCCCATGGCCGCGATGCACCATCTCAAGCATGGCAAGCACGCCCGGCACACCAACCGAACGCCCATTGTTGACCGCATCCTGGAATGCCATTGCCTTGCCGCCAGACATGAAACGATCGCTGCGGGCTGCGGCCGGCGCGGTTTCGCGCCCATCGAAGGTCCGCACGTTACCTGCCTTCGGGTCATACATGACAAGAAAAGCTCCCCCGCCTATCCCCGAAGATTGCGGCTCGACCAGCGTCAGCACCATCTGCATGGCAATGGCCGCATCGACGGCATTGCCCCCCTGGGCCAGGATGGCAGCCCCGGCTCGCGTAGCCAAGGGGTTGGCGCTGACGGCCATGTAGTGGCTGGCCCGCACGAGCTCCCGGCGAGTCAGCCCTGTGGCGGCCTCGGGGTTGATGTCTTCTTTGACAATGGAAGACGACGCCCCCGCAGGCCCATCCGCGGCATATACGGGCACCTGGAATGCCAGCCCGGCGGCAAGCAGCAATCGGCCCAGCAGGCGCGCGGCGCCACGCCAGCTGCCAGGCGCTCCCGATCCGGCGGCGCATCCGCGCAATGAAAGCCTTGCAGCCTGGCGGAAACTCATGGGTGCCCTCGCTCGACAAAATCCAGAAAGTGCAGGCGGATACATGCGAACACGCATCCCCATGCGGAAACGCCAGAAAATCCACCGATAGGCAAGCTCGCCAGCAGCCCCGAAAAATGCTTTCCGGCCTTTGCTTTATAGCATCCCGCGCATGAGTGGATGGAACGGCCCATGCGCGGGGCGCGGTATGGCATCCAGGCATGAGCCGCCTCGCGAGCCCGGCATGGAGCGCTCCGCGAGCAAAAGACGACAAGCGGACAATGCCGCTACCTGGCCTGGGGCCTACGGCGATCTCGATGTGCCACCATTTGCTCATGCAGGCGCGAGACAGCATTGCTTCCCGTTCTGACGAACAGAAAAGGGAAGATGCCATGCACCAGCGCAGCCATGGATGTGGCGAACATCGTTGCGCCAAACGAAAACGACGTAGCCATATGCTGCAGATAGGACTCGCCCACGGACTGAGGATGCTGCCTGAATGGTCGCAGGAATTTGCTCACGCTTGCCGGCCTCTTGATGGATGATTCGCGCACAGGAGCGCCATGCCGATAGTCTACGTGTGCTGCCAGGCAAATAAATTCTATAGCTTTCCGAATAAGGGATATTATTGGAAAAATATTCTATTCTTATTGCCATGGACAAGAAAGATCGCCATATTCTGGAACTGCTCCAGCTCGACGCATCAATCAGCCTGCAGGACTTGGCCCAGGCGGTGGGCCTGTCGGTCACGCCCTGCTGGCGGCGTATACAGAAGCTGAAAGATGACGGTGTGATCAAATCGCAGGTCACGCTGTGCGACCCCGCAAAGCTCAATCTGGGCCTGACCGCCTTTGTGACCGTGCGCGCGGAGCAGCACAACGATGCGTGGACACGCCGCTTCATCAGCGGTGCGTGCGCCATCAAAGAGATCGTCGAGATCTACCGCATGACAGGCGATATCGATTACATGCTCAAGGTTGTGGTGCCCGACATTGCGGGTTACGACAGTGTGTACAAGCGCCTGATCAAGGTCGCCGAACTCAAGGACGTCAGCTCAGGCTTCGCTATGGAGGTCGTGCGGCACACCACCGCCCTGCCCCTGGATTACGCAGACGGCGATTGAGCCTGGACGCCGCGCCGCCGCAATCCAGGCCGGGCGCTCGCCGGCTGAGGACACAGGTCAAAGCGGGTCTGCCGCAACGTCCGCCAGCCAGGCCTCGAATACCGCCAATGCCTGCGAACGTTCCCGGTCGCTCGGATAGCTGAAGAAATAGGCCTCGGATACGCTCAAAACCCCTTCCACCGGCGCCACCAGCGTGCGGGCATCCAGTTCAGGCTGAGCCAGAAAGCGCGGCAGCAGCCCGACGCCAAGCCCCGCCTTCACGGCCGCCAGCACCATGGTAAAGAGCTCATAGCGTGGGCCGGCACTGATGGAGGGCAGGTATTCTTTTCCCTGCGCTTCGTACCAATAGCGCCATGCATCAGGCCTGGACAGCATATGCAGATGGGTCAGGCCCAACAGGCGGTCGCCCTCGGGCCGCCCCGCGAGCAGCGCGGGAATGCACACCGGCACCAGCGCCTGCTCGTCGAACAGCTTGATACCCGTAGTCTGCGGCCAAAGCTGCCCCGCATGGTAGATGGCTGCGTCAAATGGGTGATCCTTGAACTGGAAAGGCAAAGTGCGCGCGGACAGGCTGACCGCAATATCGCCATGCCGGGCCTGGAACTGCGCCAGGCGAGGCACCAGCCAGGTGGCGGCCAGAGTCGGCAGCACCGCCACATGCAGGCTGCGTCCCAGCGCAGCCCGGGACACCAGCCCGAAAGTGTCCTTTTCCAGCTGCTCAAGGTGATGGCGCACACGGCCCGCATACTCCGCCCCCGCGTCCGTCAATGCGACCCGGCGGCGAATGCGGGTGAACAGCTGCACCCCCAGCCGCTCTTCCAGGCCGGTAACCTGCCTGTAGACAGCACTGTGCGTGAGCGCCAGCTCTTCAGCGGCGCGCGAGAATGATCCCAGCCTCGCTGTCGCTTCAAAAGCCTGCAAGGCGCCGAGATTGGGAACCCCATTGCGCATATGATTGCCCTCCAGGACGCAAAATGGCCAGCCGGTCCCGGTTCCTGAGTGGCACACGGGCTCTGTTCTTGCATAATTGGCAAGACATTGTGCAATTTTATCAATTGCATTGTGCAAGGGATGCACATTATCCTCAAGGCTTGCGTCCCGGCCAATGCCTGGGTGGCTTCCTTACCCGCCCGGCAGCCCGCACGCAATGCCCCGAACCATATATCGAGAACAGAGAACAAGATGACCGCTGACCACACCAGTCCAGAGATTTCCGACGCCGCACCCGCCCGCCTGGCGGGTCATGTGTTGGTTGATCAACTGGTTGCCCATGGCGCGGAACATGTTTTCTGCGTACCCGGCGAAAGCTATCTGGCGGTACTGGATGGCCTGCACGACGCATCTGTCCAGGTGACGGTCTGCCGCCAGGAAGGCGGCGCGTCCATGATGGCGGACGCTTATGGCAAGCTCACCGGCCGCCCCGGCATCTGTATGGTCACACGAGGCCCGGGAGCCTCGAACGCGCTGGCAGGCATTCACATCGCCTCGCAAGACTCCACGCCGCTCATCCTGTTTGTCGGCCAGATTGAACGCGGCATGCGGGAACGAGAGGCCTTCCAGGAAATGGATTACCGTGCCGTATTCGGCACCCAGGCCAAGTGGGTCACCGAAATCGACCAGGCAGAGCGCATACCCGAGCTTATCTCGAGGGCTTTTCATGTCGCCACGTCGGGGCGGCCTGGGCCTGTCGTGATCGCGCTGCCGGAAGACATGCTGACCGAGTATGTACAGGTTGAGGATGCCCGCCGCTACGAAGTGGTGGAAAGCGCGCCGACGCGGCAGCAGCTGGAGAAGCTGGAGCAGCAGTTGGCGCAGGCACGCAAGCCTGTGGCCATCCTGGGCGGCACGCGCTGGAATGCCGAGGCGGTAGCGCAGTTTGCGGAATTTGCCGCGCAGCGCCAGCTGCCCGTGGCTGTGCAATTCCGCCGCCAAATGCTGTTCCCGGTTTCGCATTCCTGCTTCATTGGCGACGTAGGCCTGGGCAGCAACCCCGATACCATGGCCTTCATTCGCGATGCGGATCTCATCCTGCTGGTAGGTGGCCGCATGTCAGAGATCGCCAGCCAGAGCTACACACTGTTTGACATTCCCGTGCCGCGCCAGACGCTGGTGCATGTGCATCCCGATGCCGGAGAGCTGAACCGCGTCTATCGGGCGAACGTAGCCATCAATACATCGCCTGCCGCATTTGCCCAGGCGCTGTCCGAATCGGCAGCCGCCGGCGACAGCGACAGGCAGGCTCCCTGGGCTGAAGATCTGGCCCGCATGCGTGCGAGCTATGGGGCATGGACCAACCCGCTTGCAATCGAGCATCCAGGGTCGCTGCAGATGGGCCAGGTCATGGCTTATCTAGATTCCGTGCTGCCGCCCGACGCCATCATGTGCAACGGTGCGGGCAACTACGCCACCTGGCTGCATCGCTTTCATCGCTTCACACGCTATGGAACACAGCTGGCGCCGACCTCGGGCTCCATGGGCTATGGCCTCCCGGCTGCCGTGGGCGCCAAGCGTATCGCGCCCGAGCGCACCGTTGTCTGCTTTGCCGGCGACGGCTGCTTCATGATGCACGGCCAGGAGTTCGCAACCGCTGTCCAGTATGGGCTGCCCATCATCGTGCTGATTTTCGACAACGGCATGTATGGCACCATACGCATGCACCAGGAGCGCCACTATCCGGGCCGCATTTCAGCCACTGAGCTGCATAACCCGGATTTCGCGGCCTATGCGCAGGCTTTCGGCGGCCATGGCGAAAGGGTGGAAGAAACCGCACAGTTTGCACCGGCCTTTGAACGCGCTCTGGCCAGCGGCAAGCCCGCCATCCTGCATTGCCTGATCGACCCCGAGGCCATTACCCCAACCACCACGCTGCAGAAGATACGCCAGCAGGCGCTGCGGCAACAGACGGGCGCAGCCTGAGCGCCGGGGCGGGCCAACGCCCGCCACACCGCCACGCCCGAGACCCCAACATCAACCTATCAGACCTTACGGAGACTTGCCATGTCATCGAACCCTTCCTTCCACTGGGACGATCCCCTGCTGCTCAACAGCCAGCTTACCGACGAAGAGCGCATGGTGCGGGACGCCGCCCATGCGTATGCGCAAGACAAGCTCGCCACCCGCGTGCTTGATGCGTTCCGCAATGAACAGACCGACCCCGCCATCTTCTCGGAAATGGGCGAGCTGGGCCTGCTGGGCGCGACGATTCCTGAAGAATACGGTGGCGCCGGCCTGAACTACGTCAGCTACGGCCTCATCGCGCGCGAGGTCGAGCGTATCGACTCGGGCTACCGCTCGATGATGAGCGTGCAGTCGTCGCTCGTAATGGTTCCCATCAATGAATTCGGCTCCGAAGAACAGAAGAAGAAATACCTGCCCAAGCTTGCCCGCGGCGAATGGATAGGCTGCTTTGGCCTGACCGAGCCTAATCATGGCTCCGACCCCGGCAGCATGGAAACCCGTGCAGTCAAGACCGCCGATGGCTACAAGCTCACCGGCAACAAAATGTGGATCACCAACTCTCCCATCGCCGATGTGTTCGTGGTGTGGGCCAAGGTTGTTGGCGGCGACGACGACGGCAAGATCCGCGGCTTCATCCTCGAAAAGGGTGCGAAAGGGCTGAGCGCCCCCGCAATCCATGGCAAGGTCGGCCTGCGTGCATCCATCACCGGCGAGATCGTGATGGACGAAGTGGAAATTGCGGCCGACCAGATGATGCCCGGCGTGACGGGCCTGCGCGGCCCCTTCACTTGCCTGAATTCCGCACGCTTCGGCATTGCCTGGGGCGCACTGGGTGCGGCCGAGGCCTGCTGGCACACCGCCCGCCAGTACACCATGGACCGCAAGCAGTTTGGCCGGCCCCTGGCTGCCAACCAGCTCATCCAGAAAAAGCTGGCTGACATGCAGACTGAAATCACGCTGGGCCTGCAAGGCTGCCTGCGCCTGGGCCGCATGAAGGACGAAGGTACGGCCGCGGTGGAGATCACCTCGATGATGAAGCGCAATTCCTGCGGCAAGGCGCTGGATGTTGCCCGCCTTGCGCGCGACATGCTGGGCGGCAACGGCATTTCCGACGAGTTCGGTGTGGCCCGCCACCTGGTCAACCTCGAGGTCGTCAACACCTACGAAGGCACGCATGACGTGCATGCGCTGATTCTGGGCCGCGCCCAGACGGGCCTGCAGGCCTTCTGCTGATTCCGGCCCACAGATGGCGCGGGGGACGACTCAGGTCCGTCCCCCGCCAGCCCGCGCGAGATCAGCGCAGGTATTGATGTTGTCAAATGCCTGCTCATCGTCAAAGAGCACGGATGCAGCGCCGATGCGCTGCATCCAGAGAAACACCTTGCGGTCGCCCTGCTTGAGATAGCGCCGAAGGTCATCCAGCAGATCGGCGCGGGCCACCATGCACAGTGGATGCGCCCGCGTTTCATCGCCCCCCGCACGTGTCGTGGCATAAGCCGCTGCAGCGCCTGCGCGCTTTGCGCCTTTGGCCAGGCGCTCCACCATGTCGGCGGGCACGCCCAGCACATCTACCGGCAGTACCGCAAGCCATGGCGTGTCCATGGTGGCCAGCCCGCGCTCCACGCCCGCCAGCGGCCCCAGATCCGAGCCCAAGGCCGGATCATCGGCGATTACCGGCGCATGGTGCGCGTACCGCGCAGCCTGCCTGTTGGCGCTGATGCGCAACGCCGCAACCTGAGGCGACAGGGCGCGGCAGGCATGCGCCACAAGCGGTTCGCCGTGCAACAAGGCCAGCCCCTTTTCCAGCGGCCCTGAATCGTCGTCCGCCTCGAACTGCATTCTGCGGCCCAGGCCCCCCGCCAGGATCAGGCCGGTGAACAATGCACGGGAGATCATCCGCCGATATAGCTCATTTCTATTTTCTTGATGACCGTCTGGCGGCCGCGTATCTCGGAATAGTGGTCATCGCGGCCCGCCCAGATGGCGCCCATGCGTTCGGCAATCTCCCCATCGCTCGAGCCGCCGCGCAGCAGCGCGCGCATATCATAGCCTCGGCTGGCGAAGAGACAGAGAAACAGCTGCCCCTCGGGAGACAGGCGCGCCCGCGTGCAGTCGCCGCAAAAAGGCTGGGACACGCTCGTGATCATGCCAATCTCGCCGGCACCGTCGACGTAGCGCCAGCGTGCCGCGACTTCGCCGCGATAGTCTGCGCTCACAGGCTCCACAGGGAAATGCTCCCGTATGCGCGCCAGTATCTGCTCGCCTGTCAGCACCTCGCGCATGTTCCAGCCATTGGTCGTGCCCACATCCATGAATTCGATGAAGCGCAGGATGTGGCCAGTGTTGCGAAAGCGTTTGGCCATGGGCAGGATCTGCGCATCGTTCAGGCCCTTGCGCACCACCATGTTGACCTTGACGGGCGCGAGGCCCGCATCAGCCGCGGCCTCGATGCCCTCAAGCACCGTCGCCACGCTCACCTGGCTGTCGCTCATGCGTTCAAACAGCGCGTCATCCAGCGCATCCAGGCTTACCGTGACACGGGACAAGCCAGCCGCCTTGAGCGCGGCCGCCTTTCTTGCAAGCAAGGTTCCGTTGGTGGTAAGCGTGATGTCCACCGGATTGCCCTCGGGGGTGCGCAAGGCCGCCAGCATTTCCACCAGCGCTTCAATATTCTTGCGCAGCAAGGGCTCGCCTCCCGTCAGCCGCAGCTTGCGCACGCCCAAGCCAACGGCACACTTCGCCACGCGGGTTATCTCTTCGAAGGACAGCAGGGCCGAGTGCGGCATGAACGTGTAGTCGCTGCCGAAGACTTCACGCGGCATGCAATAGGTACATCGGAAATTGCAGCGGTCAGTCACTGAGATGCGCAGATCGCGAAGCGGGCGCGAGCGCCTGTCCCGCAGTGGCGTCTGCGTGCCGGAAGACGATAGGCCGATGGGCGAAATGACGGTATTCATGGCTTAATCATAATCCGTCAGGCGCGGGACTTCAGCATGGAGACAAAATCCGGCCCGAAAGCCTCTTCCAGCGTCTGCACCTGGCCAAGAAACTCGGCATCGTATCCGACCAGCTGCGAGACATAGCCCTGGTATTCCTCGCCATTCATCAGATCGAGCAGGCGGCGCATTTGCGGCGTATCCAGCGTGTCGCGGTGGGCGGCAAAGAAATAGCGCTCCTTGACCAGGGGGATGAAGGACAGGCCGCAGCGCCAGGCCGCAGTCTCCACACCTATGCCCACGTCGGCCATGCCGCTGGCGATATGCGCCGCAATCGCCATGTGCGTGAATTCATTGCTGTCAAAACCCTGTACCCTGCTGGTGTCGATATCAAGCTGCTTGAGCATCAGCCCCACCAGATAGCGCGTGCTCGAACCGATCTGCCTATTCACGAAACGCACATTCGGGTTGACCAGATCCCCTACGCTCTCTATGCCCTTGGGGTTGTCCGGCTTGACGAACATGCCGGTATTGCGCACAGCCAGGTGGATCAGCACATGTCTTTCGGGATCCAGCCATTCGCTGTAGCGCTCCAGTATGGGCAGCTCGAATTCACCGGTGGGCACCTGAAAGCCTGCCAGGTCGCATTCTGCCCGATCCAGCGAAGCCAGGGCTTCTATGGCCGTGCGGTAGCGCAGCTCCAGCGGCGACATGTCCATTCCGTTGGCCAGCTGCATCAGCCCTTCGACCGCAAAGCCGTGGCTGGCATGCAGACGCAGGCGCGGCTGACTTTCCGGATAAAGCCGTTCAAGCTCTTCCTGCAGCTCGGAGGCCATGCTTTCCAGTGTGGGCATCAAGCGCGCATCGACGCGCCGGTTGGCCCAGATGAGATGCTGCCCGAACGGCGTGAGGCGCGAGCCCTGCCTGCGTGAAGTCTCGATCAGCGGCGCCTCGAACTCTTTTTCGGCATTGCGCAATATCCCCCAGCCGTGCCGGTACGACAGGCCACAGGCCTTACAGGCGCCCGCTATGTGACCCGTCGCATCCACCGCCGCCAGCAGACGCAATACTTCGCTCAATGGCAACACCGCACCGGAAGGTTTTTCAAGCACCCATTCCGAGCTCAGGCGCGCCTTGAATTTGTAGCCCATACCCTGCCTCCCCCTCTTTTATATGTTTTAAATTACATATTTAAAAATACTTTATATGTAAATCTATTCCTATTGAACACACGCAATATAACGAGTAGATTACATCAACTATAAAAACCAAGTGATGTACCGCCCTGCATTTTATATGCAAACCAGAACATATAAAGCCGCATCTGCCAGCGCTTCCCGGCAGCATGCGGCATCGCAAAGCAAGGGATGACGCTATGCATACACCAACAGGATCCGAGGATTTCAGCCCGTCCGGAGAGGCTGTGATACAGGTGGCGAGGCAGGCGCTGGCTATGTATGCCGGCCAGCAAGGAAACCTCATACCTATCCTGCACGCCATACAGCATGCGCTGGGCTGTATACCGGCCAGCGCCGTACCGGTGCTGGCCGAAGCCCTGCAGCTGTCGCGCGCGGAAATACACGGCGTGATCACGTTCTATCCGCACTTCCGGCAAACACCCGCAGCTCCCGTCGTACTGGAGATCTGCCGCGCGGAATCCTGCCAGGCCTGTGGCGGCGATGACCTGGCGAGCCATGCAAAACAGCGGCTGGGGTGCGACTTTCATGAGACCGCGACAAACCGTGGCGTGACCCTGGAACCGGTCTATTGCCTGGGCCTGTGCGCGCAATCGCCCGCCGTGATGATCAATGGAAAACCTCACGCGCGTGTCACGCCACGCAAGCTTGACCAGCTGCTCAAGGCCGAGGGGGTGAACGCATGAGCACGAACAAAAAAGCCGTCGATGCGCCAATCAAGGTCTACATCCCCCGCGACAGCGCTGCGGTCGCTGTGGGCGCCGACGAGGTCGCCAAAGTCGTTGCCGCCGAAGCGCGGCGCCTCAACCTGGCTGTGGACATTGTCCGTAACGGCTCGCGCGGGCTGCTCTGGCTCGAAACGCTCGTGGAGGTCGAAACCGCCGCAGGCCGTGTTGCCTATGGCCCGGTTGAAGCGCCTGACGTTCCTGGCTTGTTCGGCGCGGGTTGGCTGACGGGTGCCGATCATCCTCTGTGCCACGGCCTGACCGAGGAAATTCCCTACCTGAAGAAGCAGGAACGCCTTACCTTTGCACGCGTCGGCATTACCGATCCACTGTCGCTGCGCGACTATCAGGCCCTGGGCGGTTTTCGCGGGCTGGAGAAAGCACTGAACATGCCGGCGTCAGCCGTCGTCGAAGAGGTCATCGAGTCCGGCCTGCGCGGCAGGGGCGGCGCGGCCTTCCCGACAGGGGTGAAATGGAAAACCGTGCTGCAGGCGCAGGCGAACCAGAAATACATCGTCTGCAATGCAGACGAAGGTGATTCGGGTACGTTCTCCGACCGGATGCTGATGGAAGGAGACCCGTATTGTCTGATAGAAGGCATGACAATCGCAGGCATGGCTGTCGGCGCGAATTATGGCTACATCTATGTACGCTCCGAGTACCCACTGGCCATCGCCGTGCTTGAAGAGGCCATAGCCGCCGCGCGCACCGCAGGATGGCTGGGCAACGATATCCATGGCAGCGGGCGTGCCTTTGATCTTGAAGTACGGGTGGGTGCGGGGGCCTATATCTGCGGCGAGGAAACATCGCTGCTGGAAAGCCTGGAAGGCAAGCGCGGACAAGTACGCGCCAAACCGCCGCTCCCCGCACTCAAGGGGCTTTTCGGCAAGCCCACCGTCATCAACAACGTCATTTCGCTGGCGACCGTACCCATTATTCTGGCGCGCGGCGCTGCCTATTATCGCGACTTCGGCATGGGCCGATCCAAAGGCACGCTCCCCTTCCAGCTCGCAGGAAACCTGAAACGGGGCGGGCTGGTGGAAAAGGCTTTCGGCCTGACCCTGCGCGAGCTGCTTTACGATTTCGGCGGCGGCAGCGCCAGCGGCCGACCACTGCGCGCCGTGCAGGTCGGAGGGCCGCTCGGCGCCTACCTGCCTGAATCGCAGTGGGATGAACCGCTTGACTATGAACGGTATGCGGGCATTTCAGCCATGATAGGCCACGGCGGCCTGGTCGCCTTCGACGACACGGTGGACATGTCGAAAATGGCGCGTTACGCGATGGAGTTCTGCGCGGTTGAGTCCTGTGGCAAATGCACTCCCTGTCGCATCGGCGCCGTGCGCGGCACCGAAGTCATAGACAAGATACGGAACAACGAGCAGCGCGAAACGCAGATTGTGCTGCTGCGCGATCTGTGCGACACCATGCTGGCTGGCTCGCTCTGTGCGCTCGGGGGCATGACACCCTATCCGGTGATGTCAGCCCTGGAGCATTTCCCTGAAGATTTTGGCGCAGATGCTGTGAGCAAGAACAGCACACCCACCGCCTGAGGCAGGAGACCAACATGCTAGAAACCATAGTCAAGCGCGAACGCGATTTCGGCACGCCGGCTTCCACGAGCACGGAGATGATCAGCCTGACCATAGACGGTACATCCGTTGAAGTGCCCACAGGCACTTCCGTACTGCGGGCCGCAGCCATTGCCGGCATCAACATCCCCAAGCTGTGCGCCTCCGACAATCTGGAAGCCTTTGGCTCGTGCCGTCTGTGCCTGGTACAGATAGACGGTCGACGCGGCTACCCCGCTTCATGCACCACCCCGGTAGAAGCCGGCATGGTAGTCCACACCGAAACGTCCAAGCTGCACGAAATACGCCGGGGCGTGATGGAGCTGTACATTTCCGACCATCCGCTGGACTGCCTGACATGCCCATCCAACGGTGACTGCGAACTGCAGGACATGGCGGGCGTCGTCGGCCTGCGCAATGTGCGCTACGGCTACGAGGGCCAGAACCATCTTCAGGACGAGGTGGACGCTTCCAACCCTTATTTTGCCTACGACCCCTCAAAATGCATCGTATGCAGCCGCTGCGTGCGCGCGTGCGACGAGGTGCAGGGAACCTTTGCGCTGACCATAGATGGCAAGGGTTTCGCCTCGCGCATTGCCGCTGGCCAGAACGAAAACTTCATGGACAGCGACTGCGTTTCCTGCGGCGCCTGTGTGCAAGCCTGCCCAACATCGACGTTGACCGAGAAAACCGTCATTGACATGGGACAGGCCGAACACTCTGTCATTACCACCTGTGCCTATTGCGGCGTAGGTTGCGCTTTCAAGGCCGAGATGAAGGGCGATCAGGTCGTGCGCATGGTGCCATGGAAGGATGGCCAGGCAAACCGGGGCCACTCCTGCGTCAAGGGCCGCTTCGCATGGGGTTATGCGACGCACAAGGACCGCATGCTCAAGCCCATGATACGCAAGAGCATAGACGAGCCCTGGCGCGAAGTCAGCTGGGATGAGGCCATTCAATATGCGGCGTCCGAAATACGCCGCATCCAGGCCAAGTATGGCAGGGATTCTGTTGGCGGCATCACATCTTCCCGCTGCACCAACGAGGAGACCTATCTCGTCCAGAAGCTGGTGCGTGCCGCCTTCGGCACCAACAATGTGGATACCTGCGCGCGCGTCTGCCACTCGCCCACCGGATACGGGCTGAAGACCACCATAGGCGAATCCGCCGGCACACAGACTTTCGATTCCGTCATGTTCACAGACGTGGTGATACTGATGGGCGCAAACCCCAGCGCGGCACACCCGGTTTTTGCCTCGCGACTGAAGCGTCGCCTGCGTGAAGGCGCGAAGCTGATCGTGATCGACCCGCGCCGCATCGAGCTGGTGGACTCCCCCCACATCAAGGCGAGCTATCATCTGCCGGTGCGCCCCGGCACCAACACAGCCGTCCTGACGGCCATGGCGCACGTCATCGCCACGGAAGGCCTGATCGACGAAACGTATGTTGCGCAACGCTGCGAAACGGAAGCTTTCGAGCAATGGCGCGAATTCGTATCGCGCCCCGAAAACTCACCGGAGGCGACCGAGGCGGAAACAGGCGTGCCCGCTGCGGATCTGCGCGGCGCAGCCCGGCTTTATGCCACCGGCGGCAATGGCTCGATCTACTACGGCCTGGGCGTGACCGAGCACAGCCAGGGTTCAACCACCGTGATGGCGATCGCCAATCTGGCCATGGCCACCGGCAACCTGGGTAAAGAAGGCGTGGGCGTGAATCCGCTGCGCGGCCAGAACAATGTGCAAGGCTCGTGCGACATGGGTTCCTTCCCGCACGAGCTGCCGGGCTACCGCCATATTTCCGACGACAAGGTGCGCAGCGAATTCGAGCGCGACTGGGGCGTGAAGCTGCAGCCCGAGCCAGGGCTGCGGCTGCCCAATATGTTCGATGCAGCGGTCAGCGGCTCATTCAAGGCGCTTTACTGCCAGGGTGAGGATATCGTGCAGTCGGACCCCAATACCCAGCATGTGGCGGCCGCATTGCGTGCCATGGAGTGCATCATCGTCCAGGACATATTCCTGAATGAAACCGCCAAGTACGCGCATGTTTTTCTGCCTGGTTCATCCTTCCTGGAGAAGGACGGCACCTTCACCAATGCCGAGCGCCGCGTATCGCGGGTACGTACCGTGATGAAACCCATGGGCGGCATGGCGGACTGGGAGGCAACCTGCGCGCTGTCCAATGCGCTGGGCTACCCGATGAACTACAGCCATCCGTCCGAGATCATGGACGAGATCGCACGGCTCACGCCCACTTTCGCGGGGGTTTCTTTCCGCAAGATCGACGAGATGGGCGGCAGCGTGCAATGGCCCTGCAATGACGAAGCGCCCGATGGCACGCCCATCATGCACGTGGACCAGTTCGTCCGCGGCAAGGGCCGCTTCATGCTGACCAAATATATCCCGAGCGACGAGCGCAGCACACGCAAGTTTCCGCTGCTGCTCACCACGGGGCGGATACTTTCGCAATACAACGTCGGCGCGCAGACACGGCGCACTGAAAACGTGCACTGGCATGCGGAGGATCTGCTTGAGATACACCCTCATGACGCGGAAGACCGGGGCATACGGCAGGGCGACATGGTGGCGATACAGAGCCGATCAGGCGAGACGGTATTGCGCGCCGACATAACCGAGCGCGTACAGCCCGGCGTTGTATACACCACCTTCCACTTCCCCGAGTCGGGGGCCAACGTCGTCACGACTGACAGCACGGACTGGGCGACCGATTGCCCTGAATACAAGGTGACGGCAATCCAGGCGCGGCGCGTAACCGAACCGTCGAAGTGGCAGGAACACTGGACGGACTTCAGCGAAACACAGCTCGGGCTGCTTGAGCGACGGAAACGGGAAGAAGGCCGGCAGGAGCCGTCTGCTCCCGCGCGGGACGAGAGGAAACCCGCCCCCGCGCCGGCAATGACGTCCCAGGATTGAGGATATACATCCATGTTGACCAGTCTGATTCACGCAGGCAATGTTCCTGCAGGCGACATGGGCGCGAATGCCGCAGCGCCCGGCGACAGGCCCGCGGCCATGGCGGCTGCTCCCATGCGCGGCGCGCTTCCCGCTACAGAGGGCGCCCGTCCGGGAACAGTGCTTCGCAGCGGCGCGGACGGATGCGGGCAGTATGAGCCGGACGAAATCGCACAGGAAGTCGCGGTGGCGCTTGAGTTCAACGGCATCAGCCACGCCACCCTGCTTGCCACGCCTGCCGACCTGGAAGATTTCGCCTACGGCTTTTCCTATACGGAAGGCATCATTCGCACGGCCGCCGATATCTATGACATCGAGATTGAAGAGCGTCCTGAAGGCATTGTGATACAGGCTCGCATCGCCGCTGCCTGTCTGCGCAACCTGAAGCTCAGGCGCCGCAACCTGGCCGGCAGCACGGGCTGCGGCCTGTGCGGGCTCGAAAGCCTTCACGAGGTGCGCCGCGAATTGCCGCCGGTGGGCAGCCCGTTGGTTCCTTACAGCGCGGCGGCCCTTACGCGCGCAACGCAGCAGCTGCGCAACCTGCAACCGCTGCACCTGGCCACAGGCGCCACCCACGCGGCAGGCTGGGCGGACATGAGCGGCAATGTCCGCTGGGTACGGGAAGATGTGGGCCGCCACAATGCGCTGGACAAGCTCATCGGCCATCTGCTGCGCAATGATGTAGCGGCGGGCGGTGGATTTTCCGTGATTTCCAGCCGCGCCAGCTTCGAAATGGTGCAAAAAGCCGCCGCCGCCGGCATCGGCGCACTGGTGGCCGTTTCCGCGCCCACCACATATGCGGTGGATCTGGCCGAACAGCTCAACATCATGCTGGCAGGCTTTGCGCGCGGACAGCACTTTACCGTGTACAGCCATGCCAGCCACTTGAACGCAGGGGAAAGCGCATCATGAAGAATATCCCGCACCTCATCAAGCTTGCCAATCGCATCGGCAGTTTCTTCGAAGCCTTCCCCAACCGCGACGAGGCCCTGGAGGGCATCGCGAACCATATCCAGAAATTCTGGGAGCCGCGCATGCGCACCGCCTTGCTCGACTTCCTGGAAACCCGGCCGGACGGGCAATCCGGCGATGCCGGGCTGAGCGATATCGCGCTCGAAGCCATTCTCTTGAACAAGGAACGACTCACCCCCCGAAAACCAGCCAACGCCTGATAACAGCTATGAACCAGCCCCGGCCCCGCAGCCAGGAGATATCAGTGCGGTCGATGAGCCGCCGCAAGGAGACAGCATGAGCAATGAATCAAACAATGGCTTTTTCAGCAAGGAACGAATTACCGCCCCGCCTGGTTTCAACCGCTGGATGATTCCTCCGGCGGCATTGGCGGTGCATCTGTGCATAGGCCAGGCCTATGCGTTTTCGGTGTTCAACAACCCCATGACACGCCTGATCGGCATCACCGAGTCTGCACCCAACGACTGGGATCTGCCCACCTTGGGCTGGATTTTCAGCATCGCTATCGTGTTCCTCGGCCTTGCCGCGGCATTCGCCGGCAAATGGCTGGAGGAAGTGGGACCGCGCAAGGCCATGTTCGTGGCTGCCTGCTGCTTCGGCGGCGGCTTCATGGTTGCGGCCCTGGGTATCGCCTGGCATCAGATATGGCTGGTCTACCTCGGCTATGGCGTGCTGGGCGGAACCGGCCTGGGCATAGGCTACGTCTCGCCGGTGTCGACCCTGATCAAGTGGTTTCCGGACAAGCGAGGCATGGCCACCGGCATGGCCATCATGGGCTTTGGCGGCGGCGCCTTCATCGCCTCGCCCATGTCTGTCGCGCTGATGAAGCATTTCTCGTCGGAAACATCGGTGGGCGTGGCGCAGACATTTGTCGTGATGGGCATCCTGTATTTCATCTCGATGATGATAGGCGCCCTGGCGGTGCGCATTCCCGCGCCGAACTGGAAGCCTGAAGGCTGGACGCCGCCGGCCAAGCAGAATGCCATGATCTCGCGCAACAACGTTCACATCGACCAGGCCCTCAAGACGCCACAGTTCTGGCTGCTGTGGTGGGCGCTGTGCCTGAATGTGACGGCCGGCATTGGTGTATTGGGCCAGGCCTCGGTCATGATCCAGGAGAGCTTCAAGGGTGCGATCACCCCCGCCGCCGCAGCCGGCTTCGTCGGGCTGCTGTCGCTGGCCAACATGCTCGGGCGCTTCTTCTGGTCATCCGTTTCCGACTATCTTGGCCGCAAGAACACCTATTACACATTCTTTATTCTGGGCGCTATCCTGTATTTCTCGGTGCCCGGCATGGGGGCGGCGGGCAATGTCGCGCTTTTTGTGCTCTTCTACGCCATCATTATTTCAATGTATGGCGGCGGCTTTTCCACCGTTCCAGCCTATCTGGCCGATCTGTTCGGAACCCGCTTCGTGGGCGGCATCCATGGAAGGCTGCTGACGGCATGGTCCGCAGCGGGCGTATTCGGCCCGGTGCTGGTGAACTACATACGCCAGTATCAGGTGGACAGCGGTATTCCGCCCTCCCAGGCCTATACAACCACGATGTACATCATGGCAGGCCTTCTGATTATCGGCTTCTTCTGCAACATGGCGGTACGCCCCGTGTCTGCGCACCACCATATGGATGACGAAGCTGCGCCTGAACACGGCGCTTCGCCGCAACTCACACCCGCCATGGCCGGCAATAAATAAGGAGACCTCATGAACGCCAAGACACAAAGCACGACATCGCCGGTTCTTCTCGTTCTGTTCTGGCTCTATGTAGGCATCCCGCTCGTTCTGGGAATATGGGAAACACTGCTCAAGGCAGCGGCACTGTTCAAGTAGCGGCACATCGCTGAAATGCAAACAGGGCCTGCCGCGCATGCTTTTGGCATGTGCGGCAGGCCCCGGGTCTTTCTGCCACGCGCAGCCGCCAGCCTGCGCCAGCGGCACGCGTCGCGGAAAAAAGCGCTCAGGCCTGCTCTTTTACCCGGTAGACCAGAACGGCGGTCTTGGCCAGGCTGAGAACCTTGATGGTGACGCTGCCCAGCAGCAGCCGCGACAGGCCGCTGCGGCCATGGCTGCCGATAAAAATCAGGTCGCAGCCTTCTTCTTCCGCCACCTGGACCAGGCCATCGGCGACATTGAAATTGGACACGGCCCGACCCTTTGCCTTGACGCCGGCAGTTTCGGCCCGGTCAAGAACGGCTTTCAGGTATTTCTGGGCCTGTTCCTGCGCGGTCTTGTCGTAGTCTTCGTCAGTGATGGCATAGGCAGCCGCCATACCGTCGAAACCCACTGTCGCGGCGAAAGGTTGGGTGACATAAAGAGCGACGATTTCGGCGCCTGTTTCGCGCGCGAAACATACCCCCTTATTGGCAGCCTGGGCCGACAGGGCGGAACCATCGGTTGGAATAAGTATTTTCTTGAACATGGTGGTAACCCCCATAGAGTTGCACTGCCTCCGTAGCTTAATGGGTTGTGGTTCGTGCGGGTAAGTAGTGAATACACTGGTGCCTGATCCATATCAAAGACTGGTCCGGCCCAAGGCACTCGTCGCACGGCGTATTGCCAGGCACGCCCGTGGGCGTCGCGCCATCACTGGCCCGAGACTGCCGCCTGGTACAGGTAAGTGCAGCGGGTGCCTGTGCGGCAGTAGGCCAGCACAGGCGCCGGAAGCTCTTTGAGCAGCTCGGCAAAACGGGCTACGTCGGCAGGCGTCATGCCGCCGCTGACCACGGGCTGATACTCTATGCGCAGGCCTGCCTCACGCGCTGCCGCCATTACATCGGACGACTGGGGCTGGTCAGGGCCGCCTTCGAAATCAGGCCGGTTGATGATCACGCTCTTGTACCCTGCGTCAGCCACCGCCCGCATGTCGTCGGGTGAAAGCTGGGGCGCCACCGCAAAATCGTCGTTAAGCGCGTTGATTTGAACCGGCATGAGTTGCTCCTGTATATACTGACGATTCGATATCGTACCGTCGATCAAGGAAAATAGTATGACCAGCGCAACCAGTGCGCAAGCCCCAGCGCCATCGGGGCGGCCCAGAAACCCGGCGGGCCTGGAAATCCGCGATGCCAGACCGCAGGATATGGAGCAGATCCAGCACATCTATGCGCATCATGTGCTGAACAGTATCGCTACGTTCGAAGAGGTGCCGCCCTCCACGCAAGAGTTGCAGGGCCGCCTGGCCAAGACCCTGGCGCAGGGCCTTCCTTACCTGGTTGCCGTAATCGACGGCGAAATCGTCGGCTATGCCTACGCTGCCCAGTACCGTCCCCGGGCCGCCTACCGCTATACGCTCGAAGATTCCATCTATCTGGCCCCGACGCAGGCGGGCCAGGGTCTGGGCAAGGTCTTGCTGGCCGAGCTCATCCGCCGCTGCGAACAGGGCCACTGGCGCCAGATGATCGCAGTCATTGCCGGCAACGACAACAAGGGCTCGATCGGCCTGCACCGCAGCCTGGGTTTCTCGCACGTGGGCGCCCAGCCGGCCACGGGCTATAAGTTCAACCAGTGGATAGACGTCGTGTTCATGCAACGCGCGCTCGGCGCCGGCGCGAGCACGCCGCCTGAAACCTGGGGCAATCCGGCTCGCTGAGCCGGCCAGCCTGCGCGCCTTTTCGGATCCAGCCGCCTTTTTGGGGCAGGCAGCCCGCCCCTGCGGCACTGCCGCCCATATTGACGGATGCTCTGCTTTTTAATAAGATTACTTTTAAATATATCTTTATCTCCACACACCCGCCCATTTCCCTACGCAATATTCATCCATGGCCCGAGAAGACCTTTGCACCGAGCAGGAAATCACTACCCTGGTCCATGAGTTCTACGCGCGCGTGCGCGCTGACGATACCCTTGGGCCCATCTTCGATGCGCATATCAGCGACTGGCCCCACCACCTGGCCATCATGGTCCGTTTCTGGTCGTCCGTCCTGCTGGGCAGCGGTACGTACAGCGGCACGCCCATGCCCAAGCATATCGCCCTGCCAGGGCTGGAACCGCACATGTTCAACCGCTGGCTGGATCTCTTTCACGAAACCACCGAAACCCTGCCCAACCGCGCATTCGCCGAACGCGCCGAAGAGGCTGCGCAGCGCATCGCGCGCAGCCTCTGGTTCGGCTACCAGATGAGCAACCATCCCGACACCATGCCCAAGGACCTGAATCGTGGCTAGCCATACTCCCGCACGGGGCCAGGCCATACAAGAGCTGCAGCGCCCCTCCCTCAAGACAGACGAACGCCCTCCGGTAAAGACGGCACCCGACATGAAGGCCTTCCTCAGCCTGGGGTTTCGCCCGCTGTATATCGCCGGCTGCGGCTGGGCCCTGCTGTCGATCGCAGTATGGATCTTCACCCCCGAACTCATCCGGCAGCCCATGTGGGGGGTAGCCTGGCATGCGCATGAAATGCTGTGGGGTTTCATTGCAACCATTGCCGTCGCCTTCCTTCTGACCGCCAGCGCAAACTGGACGGGCTTCAACCCCCTCAAGGGCGCCGGGCTCGCCGCAATCTGTGTGCTGTGGGTGATCGCCCGCGCCGGGTATCTTGTCGGCGGTGAAACAGCCTTCCACGCAGCATTGTGTGCAGAATCACTGTTCTTCCTGATCTCTGCCCTGTGTGTGCTGCGCGTGGTACTCAAGGGCAAAAGCCGGCGCAATCTCGGGCTGCCCCTGCTCATGCTGGGTCTCGGCGTGGCGAATCTCCTCTATGCCCTGGCGGCGCAACAGAACGATTACCCACGGTTGATGCAACACTTCAATCAAGGGCTGCTGTGCATGGCGGTCATTGCGCTGCTGATCGCGCGGCGCGTGATCCCTTTCTTTTCCATGCGGATGGTGCCGGGCCTGGAGATCCCCATGCTGACGCGCAGCGGCCACTGGCAGATGGGGCTGGGCGTGCTGGCAATATTGTCCAGCCTGCTCGGCCTGGACATGCCGATGGCGCTGACGCTGGCAGCCACTGCCGTGCTCAGCCTGTACCAGCTCTATTGCTGGAAGCCCCTGGCCGTATTGCGCAAGCCCATGCTGTGGATCCTCTACCTGGGGTATGCCGCAATGGCCATCGGGCTGCTGTTTGCCGCCGCGCAGGCGGCGGGGCTGAGCAGTGGAACGCTGGCCCGCTCGGCCGTGCATGTGCATATCGTGGGCATGGGCGGTTTCGCCATTCTGATTATCGGCATGGTGACGCGCACCGCGCTGGGCCATCTGGGCAGGCCGCTGAAGCTGGATCGCAGCATGCTCGCCAGCTATTACCTGATGGTCGCTGCCGTTGCGCTTCGGCTGGCCGCGCTCGCCCCCACCGAAGCCAGCCTCGTGCTGCTTCAGGGAGCCGCCCTGGCCTGGATCGCCTGCATGGCGCTTTATCTCTGGCGTTTCGTACCCATGCTGATCCGACCGCGCCCAGACGGGAAATAAGCCATGCGCCTGACAGCGATGACCGACTATGCAATGCGCCTGCTCATGTATGTGGGCAGGCATCCGGATCGGCTGTGTACTATTTCAGAGATCGCGCAGGCTTATGGGATCTCTGAGCCACATCTCATGAAAATCACGCACCGGCTGGCGCAGCGCGGCTGGCTGGAAACCATACGCGGAAAGAATGGCGGCATGCGGCTGGCGCGGCGCCCGGGCGACATCAACCTGGGCGCTGTCGTGCGCGATACGGAAAACGACCTTGCCCTGGTCGAATGCATGGGGGCAGGCGAGCACAACAGCTGCGTGCTGACCGGCATCTGCGGGTTGAGCGCCATCTTCCAGGGGGCGCTGGCGGCGTTTCTCGAGCATCTTGACGGCTACACGCTTGCCGATATACTCGGTCCCGCCCCGCTGGAGGGCACTGGCGGCGGGGCTGGACTGAGGACTGCCCCGCCTGAATCGCAGACAGCTCCTAGCCCGCGAGTTCGCAGCGCACCGTAATGGGATGCGTGCGCAGCACCGACATGACCTTGTCGTCAACAGTGCCTTCCACATCGGAAATAACGTAGCCGATCTGCCCGCGTGTCTGCAGCTGCTGGCTGACGATATTCAGGCCCTGCTCTGCCATCAGGTTGCTGAGCGTGCCCATGGCGCCCGGCAAGTTGCGGTGAACATGCAGGATCCGCGCCGAGCCCATTTGCTCCTGGAAAGAGATTTCAGGAAAGTTCACCGCACCCTTGGTCGTGCCGCCCAGCAGATAGCGGGACAATTTTTCGGCCACTTCGCGGCCAATGTTTTCCTGCGATTCCTGCGTGCTACCCCCGATGTGCGGGGTCAGGATGACATTGCGCATGCCGACCAGCGGGCTGGCCAGGGGTTCTTCGCGGCTCTTGGGCTCAACCGGAAACACGTCAAGCGCCGCGCCCGACAGGTGGCCAGACTTCAGGGCCGCATGCAGCGCATCTATATCGACTACCGTACCTCGGGAAGCGTTGATCAGGATGGCGCCCTTTTTCATCGCCCGCAAGGCATCGGCGTTGATGATATTCTCGGTCGACTTGCCGCCCGGCACATGCAAGGTCACCACATCCGCCTGGGAGAGCAGTTTTTCGAGTGAGGTCGTGGCGCGGGCGTTGCCCAGCGGAAGCTTGGCCTCGACATCGTGGAAGATGACGCGCATGCCGGCGCTTTCGGCAAGCGTTCCAACCTGCGAGCCGATGTTGCCATAGCCGATAATGCCCAGCGTCTTGCCGCGCGCCTCGAAGGCGCCGTCGGCGGTCTTGTCCCAGAAGCCCTGGTGGACACGGTCGTTCTTTTCGGGAATGCGGCGCAACAGCAGAATAGCCTCGCCCAGCACCAGCTCGGCAACGGAGCGCGTATTGGAAAACGGCGCGTTGAATACCGGCACGCCGTGCAGCATGGCATTGTCGAGATCCACCTGGTTCGTACCGATGCAGAAGCATCCCACGACACGCAGGTCTTTGGCCTCGGCCAGCACATCGGCGTCCAGATGCGTACGGGAGCGGATGCCGAGCACATTCGCGCTGCGCACCGCCGCGCGCAGCTCATCGGGCGGCAGCGCCGAAGCATGTGTGACGACATCATTGAAACCCGCCGCCGAGAAAACCTCTTTGGCGCTCGGGTGGATGTTTTCGAAAAGCACTATTCGAGTCATGAAATATCCAGCTGACAACGTTAAAAGTTTATTGTGGACTATTTTAGGACTGAATGCTGGCAAGCCCATTGGAGTCCCAGGGATACGCGAGGCGATTACAATGATGCTTCCAGCCCGGGTGCGGCCCCTATGCAGCCCGCCTGCGCGGCAGGGGAGCAAAGAATGAGTATCAAAGTCTTCATTGATGGCGCCGCAGGCACGACAGGCCTGCAGATCCGCGAACGCATGGCCGGGGAGCCGCGCTTCGAGGCGATCCAGCTGGGCGAGCAAGACCGAAAATCCGCGCCCGCTCGCGCCGAAGCCATGAATGCCTGCGATTTCACCATCCTCTGCCTGCCCGACGAGGCCGCACGCGAAGCGGTCGGCCTGGCTGGCGATCATGTTCGCATCATCGACGCCAGCTCAGCACACCGCACCTCGCCGGGGTGGGTCTATGGCCTTCCCGAGCTCAAGCCGGACCAGGAGGCGGCCATCCGCAACGCCTCGCGCGTCTCGAATCCCGGCTGCTACCCCACCGGCGCAATCATGCTGATGCGTCCGCTGGTGGATGCCGGCCTGCTGTCCGCGGACCATGCGGCCAGCGTCTTCGCGATCTCAGGCTATTCCGGCGCCGGAGCGGGCATGATACGCACTTATGAGGCGGCCCATGCCGCAGGCGAGGATATCGCGCCCATACGCGGCTACGCGCTAGGCCTGAAGCACAAGCACCAGCCTGAAATGCGCCAGTACTCGGGCCTGACCGCAACACCGAACTTCATGCCCGTGCTGGGAGATTTCGCACAGGGCATATTGCTGTATGTGTCGCTGCATGCCAGCCAGCTGGCCAGGCCGGCCCATGCCGCCGACCTGCATGATGCCCTGACAAGACATTATCAAGGCAGCGCGCATGCGCATGTGCAGCCGCTGTTCGAGGCAACGACCACTGAATACCTGAGACCTGACAGCCTGAACGGCACGAATGACATCAACCTGTATGTCCTGGCGGACGCGGATGAATCCCGCTTCACGCTGGCCGCAGTCTACGACAACCTCGGCAAGGGCGCCTCGGGCGCGGCGATGCAGAACCTCAAGCTGATGGCGGGTGCATAGGTACTGCCATGAGCGAACCAACTCCTGTGCTGAACGTAGCTTTTACCTCTGACGACTGGCGCGGCGTTGCGCTGTCCAACTTCGCCTTGTCGCCATTCGTGCTGGACGGCACGTTATTCGCATCCATTGAAGGCTTCATCCAGGGCATCAAGTTTCCCGAAGGCCACCCACTGCGGGAACAGGCCTTCCTCCTGGCTGGCTGGGACGCCAAGGCGCTTGGCAAGCAGGCGGACAACAGCGGGGCTTACTGGGACGGCGTCTGCCTGCCCTATGGCTCGACAGATCATCATGCACTGATCGAGCGCGCCATCCGCGCCCGCTTCGAACAGAATGAAGGCCTGCGGCACGTACTGCGCACAACCATCGGCATGACGCTGGGGCATGACCCAAACCCGGGCCATCCCGAGCCGGCCGTCACCTCGCTTCCCGCCGCAGTATTCTGCCGGATCCTGACGGAAATACGGGACGCATTGCCCGCCACGACACAGGATCCAGCTCGCTAGGCGTGTGACGAACCGCTGTAATCTGTTCTGCGGCCCCAAGCGGTGAAGAACTCTGGCCTTGGGGCCGGAGCTTCTCGGCCACAATGCAGGGGCGCCTTTGGCGCCGCATTGATATGGCCTCGCTTGACCTCGCCGTGAACGGCCAGGCTTGCGCTTTGGCCCGTGGTCAAGCGCCGGCCCGGCCAAGGCAGCGTATCGGCCCTGACAGCCATAGTCGCTGGCTGCCGGGGCCTGGGCACATATTTACTGGTTCAGGGAAATGCCGGCCTTGGCAATGATATCGCCATACATTGCCGAATCTTTTTTGATCAGCTCGCCAAAAGCCTTGGGACCATCGCCCGCGGGCACAAAGCCGGCGGCCTTGAATTTTTCCTTGATCCCGGGCTCCTGGACGATTTCCACTATTTCTTTCGCCACTTTCTGGACAATGTCATCCGGCGTGCCCGCAGGCGCCAGCAGACCTACCCATGAAGCCATCGAAAAACCGGGGAAGCCCGACTCGGCCACGGTGGGGATATCCGGCTCGTCTTCCCAGCGCTTGCTGGATGTAACGCCCAGCACCTTGAGATCACCCTTTTTGGCATACTGCATGGGCACCAGGATGGGATCAAAAACCATGGACACACGCCCCTCGAGGAGATCCGCAAGAATCGGCGCACTGCCCTTGTAAGGAACGTGGGTCATCTTGAAGCCGCCAAGGTAAGCAAAATTGGCCCCTGTCAGGTGCGCGCTGGAGCCCGCGCCGCTGGAAGCATATGTCAGCTCGCCAGGATGGGCCTTTCCATATTCCACAAGCTCCTGCAGCGTATTGACCGGCAGATCTTTGGCCACAAACAGAAACAGCGGCAGATCGGCCATCTGCGAAACGGGAACGAAATCACTGTCCTTGTAGGAAAGCTTGTACAGATGCGGATTCACCGCATATGCGGCAAGCACCGTCACGAAGGTATAGCCGTCCGGCTTGGCGCGCGCCGCCTGCCCCGTGCCTATAGTACTGTTGGCGCCAGGTTTGTTGGTGATGACAAAGGTCTGGCCCAGCCGCTGGGACAGTCGCTCGGCAACGGCACGCGTAACCGTGTCAGTGGCGCCGCCAGGCGTATAGGGCACGATGATTTCCACCGGCCGCTCAGGCCATGCTGCGGCCGCCGTTCCTGTAGCCGACAGCAACATCGTCATGCAGCTTCCCACCGCGAAAAGATATTTCCTGAGTTTGCTACGCATGTGTCCGCTCCTGTTCTTAAGGGCTTTGCCCTTGTCTTTCGTTGAAGTAAAAGCGCCTGCCAGCACCGTGTGGTTCTCTCAAGCATTAGCGCATCATGTTCCGCTTTGCAGAACTTAATTTTGATTTACGGAAGCAATACTAATCCTGTAGGATATCATCTGTAAATACGCCTAAGGGAATGTCCTAGCTGTCGCAAATGTTATTTCGCCATGCAGAACAAAGCTCCTTGCAGGCAACCGGATAAACAGATGGAAGAGGTTTGCTCATATGGATACTCAATATAGTCCGGCACAACAGGTTTTCAGGGATGAAGTACGGGAATTCCTGGCAACCCAGCTCGACCCCGAAACCGCCGTCAGGGTCAGGAACGACCAGCCCTTGAGCAAAGAAGAGCGACAGGCATGGCAACGCACGCTTTATCGGCGCGGCTGGGGTGCGCCCGCCTGGCCAGTGGAATATGGCGGCACAGGGTGGAATGCAATCGAACGCCATATCTTTGAAGAAGAATGCGCGCGCGCCCACGCCCCGGAGCAGCTGTCTTTCGGGTTGAAAATGGTGGCTCCGGTGATCCAGAAGTATGCCAGCCAGGAACAGAAAGAACGATTCCTGCCTGGCATCATCTCAGGGGAGGACTGGTGGTGCCAGGGCTATTCGGAGCCGGGCTCGGGCTCGGATCTCGCATCACTCAAGACTTCCGCAGTCCGTGATGGCGATGAATACGTCGTCAATGGCCAGAAAACCTGGACGACCCTGGCCCAGCACGCAAACTGGATATTCTGCCTGGTGCGTACCAACCCTGACGTACGCAAGCAGCAAGGCATCTCCTTCCTGCTGATCGATATGAACACGCCGGGCATCACCGTTCGCCCCATTATCATGCTGGACGGCGGGCATGAGGTGAACGAGGTCTGGTTCGACAATGTGCGCGTGCCTGTCGCCAACCGGATCGGCGAAGAGAACATGGGCTGGACCTATGCCAAGTATCTGCTTGGCCATGAGCGCACCAACATTGCCCGGGTCGGCCGTTCCAAAGCCGCCCTGCGGCGCCTCAAGAAAATTGCGGCCGACCAGCCTGGAAACAGTGGTGGCCGCCTGCTCGATGATCCATCCTTCCGCGAACGCATTGCTCGCGTCGAGCTGGAATTGCAGGCGCTTGAAATCACCAACCTCAAGCTGGTTGCCGCCGATGGGCAGCAGCGGGCGCCGGGCCCCGAAGCATCCATCCTGAAGATAAAAGGCTCCGAGATACAGCAAACGATCTCGGAGCTGGTTTCGCTGGCCCTGGGCCCTTATGGCGCGGCGCACCTGGCCGATGACGGCAGCGAATACCCGCAGGGGCTCAGCGCTGCCTTCCCTTCCGAATACAGCAGTGCGACCGGCCGCTACTTCAATAACCGCAAGACCACTATTTACGGCGGATCGAGCGAAATACAGAAGGGCATTATCTGCAAGGCGATACTGGGCATCTGATATGTCCGCCTGCGCCACTGCCGGCTGCCCCTCCGCCTCGCTGCCAGCCGGGGCCTGCCCGGCGCATGAACGACACCTTCCCATCCCCGGCGCGAAGCCGGGAGAATCCGGAGCCATTTGATGAATTTCGATTTCACAGAAGAACAATTGGGCCTGGAAAGCACGCTGCAGCGCTTTCTCGCCAAAGACTACAGCTTCGAGCAGCGCAGAACCCTGCTGCACAACGAAGACGGCTTCAGCCGTCAGGCCTGGGCCACCTATGCCGAGCTGGGTCTGCTTGCCCTGCCCTTTCCCGAATCCTGCGGCGGCCTGGACGGCACCCCCGTGGATACCTATCTGGTGATGCGCAACCTGGGGCGTGGCCTGACGCTCGAACCCTATCTTGCGACCGTCATTCTGTGCGGGAGCCTGCTGCGCGACTTTGCAACGGAACAACAGAAGCTGGACATGCTGCCGGCCATCGCCGCAGGCGAAAGCATGCTTGCGCTTGCGCACTACGAGCCACAGGCGCGGCACAATGAGAGCCGTATTGCCGCCCGAGCCACCGAAACCGCCGGCGGCTGGGTGCTGGAAGGCCATAAATGCGCCGTACTGCACGCTGGCGCCGCAGACCGGTTGCTTGTTTCGGCCCGCCATCAGGGGGAAGATGGCGACGAAGATGGTGTGTCCCTGTTTCTGCTGCCCCGGGGCAGCACAGGCCTGACACTGCGAAACTGGACCAACCATGACGGCACCCGATCCGCTGACATCGTTCTGGACAAGGTTCAGGTTGGCCGCGACCAGCTGATCGGCACGCAGGGCGCCGCCCTGCCCGCCATACGGCAAGCTATCGCAGCCGCTTGCGCGGCCTCTGCCGCCGAAGCAACCGGCATCATGCAGGCGCTCATCGAAGCCACGCTTGAATATCTCAAAACCCGCAAACAGTTCGGGGTTCCGCTAAGCACCTTCCAGGCACTGCAACACCGCCTGGCCGACATGGCCATCGCCGCAGAACAGGCCGACTCCATGGCACTGCTGGCCGCCATCGAAATGCAAAACCCCGACCCTGCGGCCCGACTGCGCCAGGCATCGGGCGCCAAGGCATTTGTTTCGGAATATGCGCGCAAAGTCGGCCAGGAAGCCATACAGCTGCATGGCGGCATAGGCGTCACTGATGAACTGCAGGTGGCCCACTACTTCAAGCGCATCACCACACTTAACATGCTGTTCGGCGATGCGGACTACCATTTACGCAGATATAGCGAAGCAATGGAGACCTGCGATGAGCAATAACCCCGGACATCAGACGCTGGCAGCGGATACGCTGGACATCCCCGATGGCTATACCCTCATGCCACGGCTCAGCAATTTCAATGCGCTCTGCGGCCCCTACTACGAAAAAATGGAAAACGGCATGCGTGTCGGCATGGGCCTGCGCATAGAAGAAAAGCACATGAATCAGCGCGACATCACCCACGGCGGGATGCTGATGGCATTGGCCGACAACGCCATGGGCGATGCCGCCGCCCAGGCATACCAGGGCAAAGCGGGGCTGGTGACGGCGAGCATGAACTCTGAGTTTCTGAAGGCCGCACAGCTGGGCGATTGGGTCGAAGCGCGGCCGGTGGTGCACAAACGCGGACGCAATATCGCTTTTGTGGAATGCCAGGTTTGCGTGGCAGGGCAGGTAATCTTTCGCGCGAGCGGAGTATTTGCCGTGGTCGAACGCCGCAGCTGAGCACCAACCGCAGCATGATGGGACGGCTGGGGGGCGCTACTGGTGTCCCATGGTCAATTTGATCTTCTCTACCACCTCCTGCAGGCGCGGGCGCACCTCATTGAGCAGAAAGTCTTCCGACACCTTGAAAGACGGGGCGCCGCAAGTCAGCACCATGATGGGCTGGGTGCTGCTGAACTGAAAGCCCAGCGCAATGGCATTCACATCCTTTTGCCAGTCTCCGAACGAGGTCGTGACGCCCAGCTCCCGATACTCGCTGACCGCCTTGTCGATGCCATCCATGATCTCCTTGTGCGACCAGGCATCCAGCTCGCTCAGGCGATCAGCTATCTCGCGTCGCTCGGCCTCGCCCGCAATCGCGAGATAGCCGCGCCCCATGGACGAAGTAACGATAGGAATGCGCGCCCCCACATCCAGGCTCAGCGTCAGCGCCGACTGGCTGCGGCAGTTTTCGATATACAGCATGGACAGCCGGTCGCGCACCCCAAGTGACACCATGGCATGCGAAAAATCGGCAAGCTCCTGCATATAAGGCCGCGCCACCTGGCGGATATCCAGCTTGGCCAGCATGCCCACGCCCAGCGACAATGTCGCCATGCCCAGCGTGTACTTGCCGCTGTCTTCGTCGTGCGTCAGATAACCCAGCCTCACCAGCGTATGCGTCAGCCGCGAGACGGTAGATTTGGGCAGGCCGCAACGCTCCGCCAGCTCCTGGTTGCCGAGCGTCTTGCGACCGGAGCGAAAACATGCCAGCACTTCCAGCCCACGCGCCAGCGCGGTAACGAAATGCCTGTCCCCGGCAAATGACGCCAGCTCAGATTTTCTTTTCTTCCCGCTTTTAGGGGCAACAGTCACAAATGGCTCCATCAATAGAAGGTCAAGCGCGATAGCTCACATATATCGCGGCGATGCGCAATTATCACAATTCTTTCCGCAGAATACGATGCGTGCCCCGTCGGTCGCCTCATGATTTCGCATTGCAGAATTATATTTTCTTTTACATGGCAAATGTGAAGAACTCCGGCCTTGTGGCCGGCGCTTCTCCGTCACAATGCAGGGGCGTCATTGGCGCCGCATTGATATGGCCTCGCTTGACCTCGCCGTTCACGGCGAGGCTTGCGCTTTGGCGCATGGTCACGACTGGGGAATAACGGCGTGCCGTCGCCAGATCAATCTCAGCCCATATCAGGCCTGGGCAATTCAACCTTGTTGCCCTATCGTCAGGCTATCTCTAAAATGAGACAATATTCCGCCCTGCAGTTTTTTAGCTTCCAAACCATCGGCGCGCCATTCAAGCCCGCCCATCGGCCTGCAATTCAGCCTGTACAAAACCGCATTTTAAGCACAATGACCTGCATATCTGCCGCACTCACTCCAAGCACATCTCACGCTGAAGACACATCCTACTTCGGCCTGGACATCCCTTTCATGAGCTATATCGGCCTGCGGGCCGAGCATATCGAGCCTGGGTACGCCCGCACGAGGCTGCCCGACAACCCCATGCTGGTCAACAGTCGGGGGGATGTGCATGGCGGCACCCTGATGAGCGTGCTCGACTTCACCCTGAGCGCTGCCGCCCGGGGCCACGATCCGCTCAACCTGGGTGTGGTGACAATGGAAATGAGCACCCATTTCCTGGATGTCGCGCGAGGCGACCTCATCTTCGAAGCCAAGGTGCTGCGCCGCGGCCGAAGCACGGTCTTCTGCGAAGGAAGCGCCGCCAACGCAGACGGCGCCACCGTCTGTGTAGCCCGTGCAACGTTCAAGTTGATCAAGCTGAACAAGGAAGGGTGAGGGCTGGCGGGGGCTTGGCATACGGTTCGACGACGTACGCCTCTGACAGCCTCAGCATGTACGCCGCTGCTTTCTTGAGCCCGGCTTCCTGGCGATCGTCGATAATTGTGCAGCAGCCTCTTGCACAATTTCAGCGATCAGGTCAGTGTGTCAATGACAGCCTGTAGGTTGTATGTGCTCAAGAGGTTGTTAGCCGCTCGACCGTGTGAAGAACTCCGGCCTCGTGGCCGGAGCTTCTCCGCCACAATGCAGGGCCGCCTTTGACGCCGCATTGATATGGCCTCGCTTGACCTCGCCATCAACTGCGAGGCTTGCGCTTTGGCGCGTGGTCAGGGAACTTCCCGACCAGACGGATCAGATGGCTTCATGATGTTGACTGCCTCTTGTCCGGTGTTTGCAGCAAGGCTCGACCAGCGGCGGTCAGACGGTATTTTTGCAGGCGGCTGCGTGGCTTGTCGGGAACCGTCATTTCGATCAGGCCCATTTCAAGCGCAGGTTTGAGGTAGGCATCACGGAAGTGATCTTGATGCTTGAGGCCGAGAGCTTCTTGAAGGTCAACCCGCCGCATCTCCCCTCGCAATACCGCCAATAATCTGATGACTTCCCCGGCGACTTCCCCGGCGACTTCCCCGGTGACTTCCCCGGCGACTTCCCCGGTGAGTGTCGTGGCTGCTGGATCGCGCGTACTCTTCCATTGAGCCTCGGGCCGCCACACCACCGCACTGAACTGATTGCCGGTCACCTCATCCACCAGGTCAATGCGCGGCCACTCCGACAGCGCACGCGGCACACCACTGCCCAAACCGCGATAAGGCAGCAGATGGAAGGCATGATCCGTCAAAGTCGGGTTACGGCGGTTGGTTTTGCCTTGGCGTACATCGGCAACGCTCAAGCTGTCCGGCAGGTGGCCGGGGCTGATGATCTCCACGCGGTCGCTGAAGATCAGAATGCGGATGGAGGCGCTGGTGAAATAGTCACGATGTACCAACGCATTGACCAGCAACTCCTCCAGTGTTGATTCAGGGATTTCCAACTCGCCCGGCGAATTGAACCCCTGCCCGCGCTGTACATGATGCAGGTTGCGCTTGATGAAGGCGAAAGCGCCCTTGAACTGCTCGGCCAGCGTGCCGCTAAAGTCCTCACTGTCCAGATAACGGGTATCCCAGATCACAGTGCTCGGAAAGGCCACCGCTTTGACCGTGAGGGCCGGACACCAGCGCAACGGGTTGCGGCCAAACAGCATCAGGCCTGACAGGTTCAGTTCGCGCCCATCGCCCAGCCCAACGTTTTGCAGCACTTGGTCCAGCGTCGCCCCGGTGCTTTCCACGCTTTGCCTGTAACGGCGCTGGAAGTAGGCGCCGAAAGCTTTTTCGTCCAGATCTGCCACCGACGTGCCCGCCACCGGCACCACATCGGCACGCACCAGTCCGGCTCGCTGGAACATGCGCTGCATTTCCTCGCGCGAAGTGACGTGGCGCTTGTCCGCCCCCTGTTTCACCCACAACCGCCCGTGGTTATCCAGATACGGCTTGGACAGGCCATCGGGCACCTCGACCACCATCACCATGCCCTCAGCGGCCTGCACGTTTTGCGTCAAGGGATGCACCGGCGGACGCACATGCTGCGAAGCGGCATTGCTGAGCAGTTGATTTAATCGCTGCACCGATTCAGCCGACAATCCCACCACCGAACCATCGTCGTTCACGCCGATATACAGTGTGCCGCCTCCGCTATTGGCAAAAGCCGCCAACTCCGCCGCCAGCGCGTCGGCGTTGGTTACGTCGCGCTTGAACTGGCGGCGACTGTCTTCGCCTTTAGCCAGTTGGTGCAGGAGGTCGGCGTCGATCATGGTCTTCCTTATTGGACATTTCGGCAGATGACACTTCGAAATGAGTTCTGAACCCGTGCCCATGTGCCGCCGGACTCCAGGCGGCACATGGGCAAGCCTTTTTCATCCTGAAAGCCCGCCGACACTTTCAGTTTCTCTTCAGACGTTGATCACACGTTTAAACGTTGATCGGTTGGCAAAGTGCCGTGAATGCTAGGTTTCGCGGGGAAATCACGCCACGGCCTTTGCGGGAATCGCTGGAAGTACCCCCAGTTGTACCCCCAAGGGGGTATCGGGATGATAGATCAGTCTGGATGCCGGTGCCAGAGTTCCACGCGGCAGGATAAAACGGTTATGGCGCAGACCGCATTGTTGGCTGACGCCTGGAACGGTACGCGATGAGATGCAGGGGAACGGGCCGCTGTGGCCCATACCTTGGAGAACTCTCATGGCAGACCATCACACCCGCCACAACCCGCTGGGGCAAGACGCCCTGTTCACTACGCCGGCCTCGCTCATGCTCGATGCCCGCCTCACGCCGTTGGAGCGCAACGGCTGGCAGGTGCTGCGCATGCTGCGCTCTGCGGAAGGCATCAGCCCGCTGGCGAATCTGGGGCAGTTGCGCCGCTATCTCACATCTACCCCGCTGGGGCAGAGGGCCGGGTACGAGACGGCCCGGCGCGTTCTCGTCGTGCTTCGGCTGACGGGGTGGATCAGTCTGGTAGGCCAGCACCGCGATCCTCTAACCGGCCATGTGCTCAGCGAGCTGTATCAGGTTCACGAAAGCGCCCTGCACTTCCAGCAGGCCTGCGCACTCGATGCCAGTCTGCCCGCGCTTTTGCAAGCCTCCATCGGCCACGAAAACAACCAGGTGGATCGGGTGGCCGTCCACATTCAGGCAACGCTGGCGCAAGCACCGGAAGCTGCTCCCATTGCGGCCCACGATCAATTCCGCGATGACGATGATTTGCCCCCGATGCCGCCGTCGCCGGCAAGCGAGGCAGCCGACCCACTGCCATTGTCTGGCGATTCCGCTGGCAGCACGCTTGTTCCGCAACAGACCGGGCATGCTCGCCACATGACGACTGAGCAGAGCAGTACGTATAAGACGTATATGTATAAAAAAGAACGTACGTACCGCGCGCGCGAAGAAAACAGCGATCCCGCATCGCGGCCGTTGAGCTTGCCGCCCTGCCTGAGCAATGCCCAGGCAGATCAGAAAAAGGACGTGCAGGCCGCCTTGCGGCGGCTGCCGCCGCAGCATCGCCAGGAAGTGCTCGACGAGTTGCAGGCACGCAGCCAGAGCGGCACCGTGCGCAATGTCGTGGCCTACTTCTTCGCCTTGGTGAAGCGCGTATTTGCTGGCGAGTTCCGTCTGTGGGCTGGACGCAAGGAGACGTCTGCCACACCACGGACCGCAGAGAATCGGCCTGCAGCTCCGCCGCGCACCGAAGACCGCCCAGAACCGACTGCACAACCGGCATCGCGTGAAACCGCCCTGGCGCACATCGCCAACATCCGCAAGATCATGAACACCTCGACGAACGCTGGGGACATCGCAGCGCAGGTAATGCAGGCCAGGGGATGGCAGCCGCATCCTGCGTAGTAAGTGCTGCCGCGAAACGGGGCGTCACTGCACGCCGCAGTGACGCCCCGCGCAACACCGCAAACAATGCGGGCGAAAGCCAGTTCCTATTGCGTGCGGCCTACATGATGATGTCCGCACTACATTGACCGGGCAGTTGCCAAGACCGATGGGCTTCGTACATCGGCACACCCCAACAGCGCAGGTTCCTGTAAGCGCTGGCCCGACAGGGTGGAGCCACCCCAGGTATGCCCAGGCTCCGACCGCATACCGGCCCTACCCAGGGCGGAGCCTTCTTCGTCTGTTTGATCTCATCCCTACTGCGCCACCTGGCGCACTGTCCTTTTCGGCAATTGCCTATGCGCAACGCACAGGGCCCCTGCTGCATTTCTCATCCCACTCACTTCATAGGAGGACTCGTCCACGTTCGCATCACTTTCGTCTTGTAGTACCTCCGTCCGGGCTTCCAGCAGGGAGCAAGACGGACGCCTCATTCGAGGCTCTGGTGTCTCCTGAACACCATGCCCTTGCCCTCACGGAATCTCGCCTTGGCGAGTTGGCACCAACACTAACCACTGAATTTCAGGACAACGCAGCACGGCGCTTTGCTTGGAGGCCGGAAGATGGACGACTTGACCTACACCCTGCGGCAGCTTTGCCAGCGCAACCGTGACGGCAGTCACAACACGCAGGCCGACCGGATGCGTTCGCTGAGGCTGGCCGCGCGGCAACTGCGCGAGGCCGGTTTCCGGCAAATGAAAGCCTCGTCGCTCAAGGGAAAGCACGTCCAGGCGCTGCTAGAACGCTGGCAGGGAGAAGGCTTATCGTCCGGCACCATCAAGAATCGGCTTTCTCATCTGCGCTGGTGGGCCGAGAAGATCGGCAAGTCGGGCATCTTGCCGGCGCACAACATGCAGCTTGGCGTGGCCGAGCGCCGCTATGTGACCAACGTCAGCAAGGCTAAGGAACTGGGCACAGGTCTTGAACAGATCACCGATGTCCACGTGCGCATGAGCCTTCAGCTACAGGCCGCCTTCGGATTGCGTCGGGAGGAAGCGATCAAGTTCCAGCCCAGTTATGCGGATCGGGGTGACCACATCGCCCTCAAGGGATCGTGGACCAAGGGCGGTCGGGAGCGAACTGTGCCCATCACGACGACAGTGCAACGCGACACGCTCCAGGCAGCGCACCGTCTGGTGGGCAAAGGGTCATTGATTCCGGCAAACAAAATCTACATCCAGCAGCGGCACATCTACGATGGTCAGTGCAAGGCGGCGGGCCTGAGCAATATGCATGGGCTGCGGCATCGGTATGCACAAATGCGATATGAAACACTGACAGGGTGGAAGTCACCGGCAGCAGGCGGGCCTGGCACGGCTCAACTCGACCTATCGCAACGCCTGGCTGACCAACAAGCACGACAGCAGATCAGTCGTGAACTTGGGCATGAGAGGATGAAAGTGACAGCGATCTATCTGGGAAGCTGATTCAAGCCCAAGCCTCCAAAGATCCGCAACCGACTTGTCATCTGCCTAAGATCTATCAAAGAACACCGATCTGATGACAAGCATCGAGAAAAGGCTTTTTGAGAAAATTGCAGTCAGTGAATGGGCGTTTTTTCGTATTGAACGTCAAGGTCTGCAGAAAATCTTGCGGATCTCGACCCAGCTCCTTCCACTCATCCAATACCTGCGTTAGCCAGGCCTTGCCATCGCTTTCTGTGCAGAGCTTGGCTTTGTAGCGTTCTTCAATGCCGTAAACGTCCTTCCACGTTTCGATTTCTTCGGCAACAGCGGCTGGGCCAAAGTGTAGGGTGATATCAGCCGGGGCCAGCTTGGCGATGTCTGAATGCTGCAAAGTGATCTGTAGCTCGATGGACTGCGCTGCTGGTTTGTAAGGGTAGAAAACAGCACGACGTTGAACTGCTCTGGCGGGGTCTTTGGGCGTGTAGGCGGGATCCTTGCTGGTCTTGTAGCTGCTGTTGCAGTGGTGACAAGCCGGGACAAGGTTGCGGAAGTTGATGGAGTTGAACGGGTACAACGCCTTGGGCAAGTAATGGTCGTAGGCTTCGCGCTTGTTGTGGTACTCGCCCAGGAGATCGTTGACACCACAAAAAGGGCATTTCCCAGCCTTATTGGCCTGCACGAACATTTGATAGTGGTCGTCAATGTCACCGATCTTGCCGCGCAATGCGACGAGGTTCAGAAGCGATTGCGAATACAGGCCCTTGAAGAACGTACCGAGCTGGGCGGCAAGGTCTTTGTGATTGACAGCGATGTCGCCGTAACGGGCGAGTTGTGTTGCCGGATCATTGGCACACACTTTCTCCAGGTCGTTATTGCCTTGATACCACTGCTGAAACTGTCTGATCTGCGCGTCGGATAGAACCGAGAAGAAGCCGTAGATGCGCTCCACATGGCCAGAGAAAAACTCCGCGCCATTGCTGTCGTCATAGTGAAATGCAGTCATCACTTCATGCAGTTCAGGGTTCGCAAGAAATAAATCCAGGCCGTAATCGCCGCTTGCCGGCGCTTTGCACCAGACCTCATGAAAGATGAAGTCGATGAACGCCTGCATCTTCTCCATCTGGTGTGGCACGTAGGTGTACGGAAACAACATCAGCCCTATGCCTCCCCATTTTTTGGCTGATCGCCGTCAAGAATGGCCTTGATCAGCAGCACTTTCTCTACCGAGTCGCCGAGCTGGTGGTGAATCTCCGTGATCAACGACTCTTTGTCTTCGGTACCCTGTTCAAAGCGTGCGCGCAACGCCTCCAACAAGGCCTGCGCGTGACCGCCGACGGTTTCGCGCTTGCCGAAGGTGTTCATGGTGATCTTGTTGATCGAGGCACCCAGCGTGTTGTAGTTCGGCTTGCTGATACTAACCTCGCCGCTGGCTTTATCCTTGGCGAACACCAACACTTTGTCCGGCTTGCTGTCGGAGATCAGGAAGGGCGTGTGGGTGGTGACCAGCATTTCTTGTCCCGCATCCTCCACATCGGGCAAGCATTGACGCAGGCGGGTAATGAAGTTGGCGCGCCAGTGCGGGTTGAAGTGGGTTTCTGGCTCGTCGAACAGGAACAGGCTATTGGTCTTGCGAAACAGCAGGCATAGCCCCAGGCTGTGCAGCATCTGGTACTCGCCATCCGACAGCTCTTTGAGCAGCATCGGCTTTTTTACGCCCTGCTTTGTGAAGTAAAAATTCTTGAAGCGCATGATGCGCTGGTCGGAAGCCAGCGTCGGTACCGTTTCACTGACGTAGTGGCTGGTGGAGCGGTACAAATCGGTCTTGATGGTATCGCTGACGCTATACAGGTTGAGCGTCAGCAGAACCTGCAAGGCCTGGAACAAAGCGAGTGCAGGGCCTGCCGGATCATCGAAATTGGCGCGGAAGGCTTGCTTGGTCGCTTCATTGATCCTGTAATCCAGGATCAGCGTGTCGGAAGCCTCATCGTAAAAATGCAGCGTGGCACAGCGCTTGAGCTTTTCGACAATGGCCGTGCGTTCAGTACGCTCATCGCCATTGGCCTCTAGTCCTTGAAGCAGATTGAGTCGGTAATCTCCGGTCTCCGGATCAAGATAAACCACATTGGTATCTGTAAAACGACCATCCTGCGTTTCGGTGGGCAAGGCGTACTCACCCGAAGTAAAGGCAGAAATTTGCTGGCTTGTGGCCGGAATGCTGCGGCGCAGGACAATGCGGAACTCGCGCAGTGCCTCTATGCCCACATCCTCGCGGAAGGGCTGGAGAGTGGCCTCATCCTGGAGCAGAAGATTGCACAACAGAATAGCTTGGCTGAAGCCACTGTCCAGATAGGCCAGCCGCGTTTCGGGACGGCCGGGATAAGGGAGCTGCCGGGTCAGAGCATTCCAGTACTCATCGAACTGGATGAAACGCATCTTGAAGAACGGCAGGCTGAGAATCTCATTCTCGCCGGAGGAGTAGCCCAGTACGTACTGCGGCAATAACAGGTCACGCTCTTCATCAGACAATGTGCTGAAAGCAAAACCCTCGACAGGGAATGCTTCGTTGTTCTCCCAGCGCAGCCACGGCGACTTGTCCCTCTCCTTGATCACGACCACGTGGGCGAACTCCGGACTACCGGAAGAACGGCGCTCCTTCGGTAACTTAATCAGGTATTCCAGTTCATAGGCATTGGGATAGCCTTCGTGCTCTTGTATGCCCTCCGGATTGTCATCAGGGTCGTACTGAAAGATGTCGGGCAAGAAATTGCGGCGTACCCGCTGCACCTCCAGCTGAAAGAAGATCGCTGCCAACGCTTCGAGGAGGTTGGACTTACCGCTGCCGTTGGGGCCGGCGCAAACGAAGGGTGCAAAACCTTCGGGCTGGGCCAGTTCTTCCTGCAGGCTCCACTCAGTGCGGAAGTGATGCTCAAAGCCACAAGGCAGGCTGCGAAAGCCGTCCGGGTCGGTGATCTTGAGTCGCAACAGCTTCATGTCTGGCTGGCCTTTAGCTCAATCAAATTTCCGAAGATGGGCTCGCCACTTTGCTCATCGTAACCAGTGACATTTATTGACTGAGTAAGGCGGTTAGCGACCAGCGCCTCGAATATCCATTTTTTGATGTGTTCATAGTCGTTTACGTCAAGCCCAACATCATTGCTCGGGTAGAACTCGGCTAAACGGTTCTTCTGCTCATCAGTGACACCTTCGTCTTCCACCACAGTCTGCAGCCATTCTGTGAGTCGATCACTCACCGCCGCCATAAAATCTTGCACCGAAAATGGCGCACCTCCCAGTTGTTGGCGATAGGCTTCCAGCCATTCTGCGATCAATGCTTTACGCGCCTCGGAATTTTCCAACGCTGCCAGCAGGTTTCCCGTATCGGGCAAATGAATAGCAGGTACGGTCTGCACAACAGGTTCTGGCACGGTGGCTTGATCTCCAGGGGAAACGGGCTCGACAAGCTGGGCGGGAATAGGCACGCGCGACAGATCCAGTTCCCCCTTGAATGCCTGTTGGCTTAGTGCGCCGTAGAGGGTTTCCAGATCGGTGAGGCTTTGTTTGTATCTGGACTTAATACTTTCGACTTTTTCAAAAATGACCGCGAATTGATTTTGTATTTCGAAGGATGGTTTGATCATCGTGATCTTCTCAAAATCACCCTTTGTCAGAATCTTCTTCATCCCCTTCGTGGCGTGGCTCTGTATATAGCTCCGAGACAACTTAAACAGACCATACAAGTACAAAGGATTAACATCCTTTCCAGGCTGAATGGCATTGATCTGCTGATTGAAGGACACTGTTCTGTCTGTCAATGCTGCGCGCCCGATTGATTCGACGCTGCCGGCGATGCAGGCCACAAGCAGCGCACCGCTCGTTACTGTTCTTGCCTTTCTCGCCCCAATCTCGGAAAGATGCTCAGCAGAAGGTGTGATGCAAACGGCATCGCCTGTAATGTTGTCCGTCTTGATCCACTCAATGAAATCGCCATCGTAATTTGCTGATTCACTTCGGGGGGGCGTATTACCCGTGGAAATCTTGCCGAAAGCCGTCAACGCGGGTTTATCCCAACCTTTTTCATTTCGCACCGGGTCGCCAAACATCTCCAGAAACACGCTCTTGAGCAGATCGTCGAGGTGTTGCAGGTTTTGTTTGCGCTGGGCGATCAGCCCTTCCACTTTGCCGAGAAGATGGGCAATGCGGAGTTGGTCATCGATGGGTGGAAGCGGGATTTCGAAACCCTCAACGGCCGGTTTGGCTAGCTCCTTGAATGTTGCGCCGTTGCCGAGGGCTTGAAGGGCTTTTACATTGGCCTTGAGAACATAATAGAGGTATTCGGCATTTACCTCATTGCTTGGAACAAGGCTCTTGAATCCTTGATTGGTACAAACGGGGATTTTGTTAATCGCGAGAAGTCCGATTGGTGCTCTGGAGCTCAGCAATACAGAACCTGCAGGGAGCATGGATGTCGAGCAAGAATTAAATCCTTCTTCCGTGATCTTTTCCTCAGAGCCCCACAAATACGGAGAGGTCAAACGATTGATTTCCTTTGGGGTAACCCAAGGAATAGTCCCTTCCCAGTATTCGGCCCTCTCTCTCTTTGGAGTTGAGCCGGAGACAACTTTGCATACCTCACCGAGGGTGACGATTCTCATCCCACCACCCCTTTCAACTCCAGCAGCTCGCGCACAATGCCGCTCTGCACCTTGGCCAGTTCCGCTGCATCCACATCGCCCACCTCAGCCTGAATCAACCGCTCCAGAATCTCAACCGGCGCGTCGTAGTACATTTCTTCAAACACATCTTCCTTGTAGCGCGACAGCGACAGGTCGTAGGCTTCGGCTTCTATGTCGCTGCGCGGCACACTGAAGCACTTGGCCCTTCTATCGCTATTGGCGAGCGGATTGCGAACCTGGTACTGGGCGATGATGTCTTGCAGGTCTCCCCAGCTGTCTTTTCCATCGGGCGTTTTTTGTTTGGTGCGCTTGTCGTCCAGCGAGTAGCCATCGGCGGTCATCTCGTAAAACCAGACATGCTCGGTGGCGGGCTCGGCAACCTTGTCCTGCGCCCCCCAGACCTTGGTGAACAGCAGGATGGCGGTGCTGACCCCGGCATAGGGTTTGAACACTCCGCTGGGTAGAGTGATGACGGCCTTGAGGTCGCAGCGCTCCACCAGCAGTTGACGCAGCGTCCTGAATGCCCCGCCGGAGCCGAAGAGCACGCCCTGCGGCACGATCACGCAGGCGGTGCCGCCCTTCTTGAGCAGGCGATAGATGTTCTCGACAAACAGCAGTTCGGTCTTGGTGGTAGAGAGCTGCAGGTTTTCATTGATGTCGCCCTTGTCGATGCTGCCCGTAAAGGGCGGGTTGGCCAGCACGATGTCATATTCGGCTTCTTCGCTGTAGCTTTTGCTCAAGGTGTCTTGATAGTCGATGTGCGGCTCGTCGATGCCGTGCATCATCAAGTTCATCAGGCCCAGACGCACCATGGTGGCGTCGATGTCGTAGCCGTACAGGCTTTCCTGCAGGATGGCCTGAGCCTTTTCGGTCAGTGCGGCAGCGACCGAGGTTCGGACAAAGCCGTCTTCGTCGGACTCAAGGTTCTTGGTGCCTGCTTTGATGGCCAACTGGGTGACTATGTACTGGTAGGCACCAAGCAGGAAACCGCCAGTGCCGCAGGCAGGGTCGGCTATCTTGTGGCCTAGCTGTGGCTGCACCAGTTCGGCCATCAGCTTGATGATATGGCGCGGGGTACGGAACTGGCCGTTCTTGCCAGCGGTGGCGATTTCGGCCAGCAGCATTTCATAGACATCGCCCTGGATGTCCTGGAAAGCTTGACCATTTTCCCGTGAGTCCTTCTCCATAACCTCGAAGATTTCGTCGATGGTTTTCACCGCCTCCACCAGCAGCGCTGGCTTGGGGATGATGAACACGGCGTTCTTCATATGGTGGGTGAAATTGGATTCAGCACCGTTGAGGTCTTTCAGGAAGGGGAACACCTTACCCTGCACGTGCTGCAGCATCTCTTCGGCCTGCATGCGCTTGAACTCGCTCCAGCGTAGCGTGCGTTTGTCGATGGGACGCTGTTCCGCCACAGGCCAGTTGCGCTCCTCGGGTGGAATCCAAGTGCCTTCAAACTTGGAGATGTATTTCTCGCCGGTCCACTCGCCGTCGGCCTGTCTCTTTTGATCCAGTTCGTCCAGCCGTTTCATGAACAGCAGGTAGGTGATCTGCTCGATGGCGGTAAGCGGGTTGCTAATGCCACCGCTCCAGAATTTGTTCCAGAGCTGGTTGATTTTATTTTTGAGTTCGGGGTTGTTCTGTAGCATGGGATGCCCTGTTCTTTAAGCCGCCAACCGTTCGGTCAGCCGCAGGATTTCGTTGATTTCTGCCGGGCTGAACACGCCACGGATGCCTTGCGGGTGGATGACCGTGAAGGGGGCGTTGATCAGGTCTCTTCTCTCCACCTTTTCGCGCTCGATGATGAAGTTCTTCAACAGATTAAGGAACTCCATCTGGCGGCTGGACAAGGTGGTGTGGGCGCGAATGAACTGGTCGAACGCAGCGCTAACTTCGTCAGGGAAGCTCTGCAGGACTTCGATGCCGAGGATGTGCCGGATGAACTGGATAAAGCGCGCCTTGCGGTTCTTGTAGACCTGGCGCAGCAAGTCTTCAGTGATGTGCGGATGTTCTTCATGCAGCAGTTCAGCCAGTTGGTTGGCCTCGTCTGCACTCACCGTTTCGCCACTCTTGATCTTCTGCAGCACTGGGTTGTGCTCGGTGAGTTCAGTAATCAACGCTTCAACCATTTCGCGGTAGCGGCTGATACTCACCGCTTCGTGCTGAGGGCCAAACTCGACCCGTTCCTTGTTGTGCAATATGTCGGTGAGATCCAGATGCACCGGACCCGGGCTGGCCATTTGCTCGCGGAATTTCATCAACGGGCCGAGCTTGGCCACCAACTCATCAAAGGCATCTTCGTCGGCCGTGGCCCAGTAATGACTGGCTTGTGCGGCGCGGATCAAGGCTTCTTCTTGCTTGACGAAGCTGACGGAGAGCGGCAATTCGCCAATCTGCTCGACGATACCCTCTTTGAGCGTGTCGGCCTGCTCTTTATCGTCATTGAGTACGGCCAGCGAGTATTCGAGCACGTCGCGCTCGAAACGCATGGCCTTGAAGTCGGCTTCCGAGACGGTACGAAACAACGGCTTGATTTCGGCGCGCAGAAATTCCAGCTTCTGGGGAGTGAGGTTGATCCAGAAACTCTCTTCGTCCAACCGGGCCAGTGCGACAGCAGCGTCCTTGATCACCACGGAGTCTTTGGGCAGTGCGGCGATCTGCTGGCGAAGTTTGGCCACCTCTCGCTCAGTGATGTCGATTTGGTTGATGGCAATGGCCTTGTCGATCTTGTCGAGGCGCAGGCCCACCAAGCGCACGGGCAGCGGTAGCTGGGGTTTGAGTTCCTTGCCCTTGGGTTGCAGCTTGAAGTATTCGAAGTTGTCCCAGCAGTCGAGGATCAGGAACACATCCTTTTCAAGGCACCAGGGCTTGGGCTTGCTGGTTTCCAGCAGGCGTGTGCCGCGCCCGACCATCTGCCAGAACTTGGTGTACGAGTAGACCGGCTTGGCGAACACGAGGTTGACGATTTCGCGCACATCGATGCCGGTGTCGAGCATGTCCACGCTGATGGCGATGCGAGGCATGTCGTTGTTGGTGAATTGATCGAGCAGCCCACCTTTCCCGTAGACGCGCGGGTCATCCGACACCAGCACCTTTGCAAGCTCACCGTGGTACTGCGGGTAGAGCTTGTCGAAGATTTCTTCCATGCGCCGGGCATGGGCCTTGGTGGCGCAAAAGAAGATAGTCTTGCCTGGCAGCACGCCGTTGGCGTCCTTGATGGCCTCCTCCATGAATTCGCGGACGATCAGGGCGTTGGTGCCCTTGTTGATCACCTGCTTTTCAAGCTGAGTGCCCTCGAAGTTGATGTCTTCAACTTCCTTGCCCTGGAGGATCAGCTTCTTCTGGTCTTCCAGCGAAATGGTGCGCTTGCTGATGCCCTCCATCTGGAACTTGGTCTGAATCTTCATGACCTGGAAGTTGCAAAGGTAGGGCGGCACGTTGTTCACGGCTTCTTCATAGGTGTAGGCAAACGTGGGAATGCCATCTTCGCAATGAAAAAGCTGGAAGGTGTTGTGGTCGATGATGTCGGTCGGCGTGGCCGTGAGGCCCAGCGTGATGGTCTTGAAGTAGTCCAGCACTTCGCCAAAGGTGTTGTAGATGGAGCGATGGCTTTCATCGACGACGATGAAATCGAAGAAGTGGGGCGACAGGTGCTGTGCCTCATCCCGGATAATGTTGAGCATCGTCGGGTAGGTGGCGACATACACACGGCGATCCGTCGCGATCAGCTTTTCACCCACATTGGGCCAGCGCGGCTCGTTGGGCATGTGCTCCTTGAAGGCTGCCAGTGCTTGTTCACGCAACGCTATACGGTCCACGAGGAACAGCACTTTTTCTGCATGGCCAGCCCGCATCAAGGCATCGACCATGGCGATGCAGGTGCGGGTCTTGCCGGTGCCGGTGGCCATCACCAGCAGGAAATCGCGCTTCTTCTGTTCGATGCCTTCGAGCACCGAGCGTATCGCGCGAATCTGGTAATCACGTCCGGCAATCGAGGTGTTGATGAATTCCTGCGTCAGCGGCTTGCGATTGCGACGGATGTAGGCGAAGCGTTCGAGATCGTCGCGGGTGGGAAAGCCAACCACCTTGCGCGGCGGCGCGTTCTCCAGATCCCAGAAATAGAGCTCGTGGCCGTTGGTGTAGAAGCAGAATGGCAGCTCACCACCCAGCTGGTTCTGAATGTTGTAGCAGTATTGCTTGGCCTGCTCGCGGCCAATGGCGGCATCGCGGCTGGTCTTCTTGGCCTCGATCACTGCCAGGGGTTTGCGGTCTTTGCCGAGCAGGACGTAGTCGCTGAACTGGTGGCCCTCGTAGGGCGTGCGCGGCTCGGCCACGCCCACTGGCAAGGCGGTGAGGATGTCGAATTCCTCGACAACCTGAGTCGGGTCTTTGACGTTCCAGCCTGATAACGCGAGTTGCTGGTCGATCAAGTCGGCTCGTGTCTGTGCCTCGGATTTAGACATACCTAGCTTCCCTGGCGATGATGAAGCCTTGGTTACCCGCGATCATTTCCTCGGTCTGGAACGCGGGCACGTTGCCGCAAGTGTGATCGTCGCGGATGTCGAGGCTGTAAATACTTTTTCTAGTCTTCACTTCTCACCCCCTTGATTGATGCGAAGCCACTTTGCCCCACGTCCCTTGCCGGTCGATTCGATCAGTCCCTCTGACTTCATCGCTCGCAATACCAGCCGCACCATGTCCCGGCTCACGCCCGGGCAGGCTTCTTCAATCTCGGAAATCGAGAACGGCAGGGTGCGCCCCAGAACTTCTGTCCGCACCCGGTCGCCTTTACTGCCACGGCCACGCTCGATGGTGCCGACACGCTCCTCGAACTCGCGGTATGCCCGTAACAAGGCACCCCAGAAATAGTCGAGCCAGGGCTTAACGTCGTGCTGCCCCTGGTGCCAGCCCTGCGAGCTGGCTTCCAGCGTCTCGTAATAACCTTCCTTGGTGTCCTCGAAGATGCGTTCCAAACTGATGTAGCGACCCACGGCATAGTCGAAGTGGTAGAGCAGCAGCAAGGTCAGCAAGCGGGACATGCGGCCGTTGCCGTCGGGAAACGGGTGGATGCACAGGAAGTCGAGCATCGCCAGCGGTGCCAACACCAGAGGGTCGGCCAGATGCTGGTCCAGTGCGGTGGCGTAGCGCCCGGTCAGATCAGCCATGGCCATCGGCGTGAGATGCGCAGCCACCGGCTGGAAGCGCAAACGCGAAGTGCCATCCGGGTGACGCTCGATGATGTCGTTATTGGTGGCCTTCCAGCGCCCGCCCGCCTGCGGCATATAGCGGTACAGCAGAGTGTGCAGTTGCAGCACTACGCCTTCGCTGAAGGGCATGTGCGCGGCCGATTCGTGGATCAGCGCCAGGGCGTCACGGTAGCCGGCGATCTCCTGTTCGGAACGGCTCTTTGGCGTTGCATTGCGGATGACCAGAGACTTCAGCCGCGAGGGTGCGACGACAACGCCTTCCAGGCGGTTGGATGACTCGGTGGATTCGACTACCGCGATCTGGCGTAGCCCTTTGAGGGCTTCGGGCGACTGCGCGGCGTAGAGTTGCTGCTTACCCTGGTACTCGCCCAGTGTGCGCAACGTGGCGGCCTGGGTGCCATCGAAGCGAAGCGCGGCGAGGTACTCGGGTGTGAGCGAGTGCATGGAAATGTAAGCCCAGGCTGTCTAAATGGGGTAATCATAGCCTTTAAATGGGGCATTGTCTCTAGAAATACCTCATTAAAGGCTATGATTACCCCATTTCATGAACGTAGGCCCAGTCGCGAGGGACCGGCATGGCCGAAGGAAGGAAACGCCTAAAAAGGGTAATAATATAAAAATTACCCTATTTTCCCCATTGTTTACCCCATTTCCAGGCCCAACTCAGGGCAAAGGCAAACGGCAAGGGAACGGCCCTCAAGGGACAACGGCCCTATCCAGAAAAGGAAAAGGCCGTTCTGCCCACTCGCTGCTGCGATACCCGGCCAAACCGTCTCTATGATGTGCCGCTGCCCTCCGCAGCACTCAGATAGTCCGCCCAGTCCTGCAACAGCGTCCTTCTCTGATCCAGCAGCAGCGCCTTGTTGTACGTCGCCCGCACCTTGTTGCTTTCCACGTGTGCAAGTTGCCGTTCAATTGCATCAGGCCGATATCCGTTCTCATTGGCCCAGGTCGAAAAGGTCGTCCGCCAGCAATGCGGTGTCGTGCCCCGGCCCAGGTTCATGTCGCGCATCGCGTAGGTAAGCCGATTTGGCGTGGTGAATCCCTTGCCGCTCCGGTGTGGGAATAGATAGCGCCCACCACTTGTGATGCGCTGCAAGTCTTTCAGTACCGCTATGGCCTGCGTGGACAACGGGCTGACATGGTCACGCCGCGCCTTCATCTTCGCCGCAGGCCGACGCCACAGCGCATCCTCAAAGTCGAACTCGTCCCACTCGGCATCCGCCGCTTCCCCTGGACGGCAGGCGGTCAGAGCAATCAACTGCAGACACAAAGAGGTTTCCGGATAACCCCGGTAGCCGCGCAACTCCTGATAGAACCTCTGGATTTGCTCTCGCGTCATCGCTGCCTTGCTCTCGCTGAACGGCACGCGTAGCAGCCCGCGCAGGCTGGGAATTGGATTGGCCTCGACCAGCCCCCGCACTACCGCAAACTCAAAGATCGCCGAAAGATCACCTTTGACATGGATGGCCGCCCACGCACCATGTGCCTTGCATTCCTCCAGCAGAGGGCGGATCTGCTTCACGCCGATGTCGCTCATCGGCAACCCATCAAACTTCGGCGACAGGTACTTCCTGATGCGGGATTCTTTCGTGCGGTAGGAACTGAGCGCAAAGACTGGCTTGATCTCGGCCAGGTACGCCTGTGCCACCTTGGCGAACGAGCTTTCCTTTGCGCGCTTGCGTTCCTCCAGCGCTTCGAGGTTACGCTGCTTGACCTGCTGCCGCTCATGCGCAGGGTGGATACCTTGATTGACCAAGGCACGCGCTTTCTCGCGGGCAGCACGCGCCTCAGCAAGGCTTACCTGGGGAAAGCCGCCAATGGCAAAGAGGTTCTCCTTGCCTTGCAGGCGGTACTTCCACCGCCAGAGCTTGCCGCCGGTGGGCTTGACCAGCAGGAACAGGCCCCCGCCGTCTGAAAGTTTCCAGTCTCGATCAGTCGATTTGGCCGACCTGACCTTGAGGTCGGTGAGTAGGTTTTCGGGCATCGTTGGACTCCACTGCGGGGAGATGTACCCCCACGGTTGAACACGAGTACCCCCAACGCTACCCCCGAATTTTCTGGACCTCGATGAACAATAGGAACGCTCGGCAGACCGTATTGTTTATGCAACCCATTGATTTCAAATGGGCCAACCTGTCCACCAAGCGCTACTGAGCGCCACCGAGATCCAGCAAAAATCGTCAGACGTTAAACAGAAAATTCAACACATCCCCGTCCTTGACCACATACTCCTTGCCTTCGGCGCGCATCTTGCCGGCTTCCTTGGCGCCCTGCTCGCCCTTGCAGGCGATGAAGTCGTCGTAGGCGATGGTCTGGGCGCGGATGAAGCCGCGTTCGAAATCGGTGTGGATGACGCCGGCGGCCTTGGGGGCGGTGTCGCCGATGTGGATGGTCCAGGCGCGCACTTCCTTGACGCCGGCGGTGAAGTAGGTTTGCAGGCCAAGCAGGCTGTATGCCGCGCGGATGACGCGGTTCAGGCCAGGCTCGGTCATGCCCATGTCTTCCAGGAAAACAGCCTTGTCTTCATCGTCGAGCTCGGCAATCTCGGCCTCGACGGCGGCGCAGACGGCCACGACGGGGGAATGCTCGGCTTCGGCGTACTGGCGCACGGCATCCAGATGGGGATTGTTCTCGAAACCGTCCTCGCGCACGTTCGCCACATACATGCAGCGCTTGGCAGTGATGAAGCAGAATTGCTTGATCAAGGCCAGATCGTCTTCATCCAGGCCAAGCGAGCGTACCGGCCGGGCCTCGTTGAGCACAGGGATTATTTTTTCCAGGATGGCGACAAGCTTGATGGCTTCCTTGTCGCCGGCGCGGGCGGTCTTCTGGTGGCGCTGCAGGGCTTTCTCGGCAGTGGCCAGATCGGCCAGGGCAAGCTCGGTGTTGATGACCTCAATGTCGGAAACCGGATCGACCTTGCCCGCAACGTGTACGACATTTTCGTCTTCGAAGCAGCGCACCACGTGCACTATGGCGTCGGTCTCGCGGATGTTGGCCAGGAACTGGTTGCCCAGGCCTTCCCCCTTGGACGCGCCAGCCACCAGGCCGGCAATGTCGACGAACTCGACCACGGCCGGCAGGATGCGTTCGGGCTTGACGATGCCAGCCAGCGAATTGAGCCGGTCGTCAGGTACTTCGACAACGCCGACATTGGGTTCGATGGTGCAGAAGGGGTAATTCTCGGCAGCGATGCCGGCCTTGGTCAACGCATTGAAAAGGGTGGATTTCCCGACGTTGGGCAAGCCAACGATGCCACATTGCAAAGCCATGGGTGTCCTGAAAGTAAGAGTATTCGAAAAGAGGCTATTGTAGTGCCTGCACGCAGGCGGCGCAGGCGCGGCGCCTCGCTCCGCCCGCCACATGCAGGCTCAGTTCACGATCTCCGGCATGTGGCGGATGATCAGCCACACAACCAGCAGTGGTCCGCCGTTGAAAATGCCGTGCAGCAGCATCGAGGCGCCTATCCCCCTGCGCATGCGGACCCATCCCAGCACCAGGCCGGTTGCGAACTGCGGCGCCACGAGTATCGGCAGTATCCACCAGGGCGTGTGGTGGAGCCTGAAGTTGTACAGATGCACCGCGGCAAACAGCAGCGATGCCAGATAGAACAGCGCAGGAATACAGCGGCGGTAGAAAACCCGGAAGCGCCAGGGCAAAGGGCGAATCATCCAGGCGGGCGCACGCGGCACAAGATGCGGCCCCCAGCACAGCAGTATCACAGCGGCCAAAGCCAGCAGCGCCGGCAACTTGGGGCCGGTGAGCATGATGGCGACGGCAATGGGCACCAGCCACCATGCCTTGCCGGGGCGTCGAAGCGCATAGCGGAACACCAGTTCCTCCACAATCGGCGCCCACAGCAGCGCCTGCAGCCAAGGAACATTATTCAGGTCGAGGCGGTGCGTCGCCCCGCCCGCGCCTGCCGCAACCACAGCGAGAGGGCCCCAGATGACGAGATTGAAGAACCACAGCCATGCCGCCCACTGCAGCAGGCGCCAGGGGGACAGCGGGGGAAACCAGTCAGTCCACCAGCCGCTGCCATCGCGTGGTCCATACAGCCTGGGGCCAAACCCGGGGCGCCGCAAGAAGCGGAAAAAATCGCCGAGCTCATCGCGAAAGCGCAGCCCTGCCGCCTTTCTGCCAGTGCGCCGGGGTGAGGGCGGCCGCCCTCTTTCGTCCAGCCGGCCTGCCCCCTGCCTGTCGCCGCTGGAGGACGGCTCCTCAGGCTGAGGCAGCGCGGCGTCTGACGAAGATTCAGACACGATTGGCCTCGTGCAGCTGATTGGTTGCCTGCGGAAATTCGCCCCTCAGCAGGGCAGGCATGATCGCACGACAGCGGTCGATAACGCCTTCGATGGCGGTCTGCTCCTCGCGGCGCGGCCGTTCCAGCACAAACCCGACAACCTGCTGGTTCAGCCCCAGCGTGCGCGGGTGGCCGATGCCTATGCGCAAGCGCCAGAAGTCCGGACTGGAAAATGCCGACTGGATATCGCGCAGCCCATTGTGGCCGGCGTGCCCGCCACCACGCTTGAGTTTTACGCTGCCTGGAAGCAGATCGAGCTCATCGTGCAGTACGAGCACCTGTTCAGGCGCAAGCTTGTAAAAGCGCAGCAACGCGCCTGCAGCCTGGCCTGAGCGATTCATGAATGTGGTGGGCTTGGCAAGAATGACTGTCTCGCCTTCGAACCGCGCCTTGGCCACCCAGGCGGAAAACCCTTTTTCCAGGGAAAAACTGGCTTTCAGATCATCCGCGATGTGATCGGCCAGCCAGAAACCGGCATTGTGCCGGGTGGTTTCGTATTCGGGGCCTGGGTTTCCCAGCCCGATGATGAGGCGTATGGGTTGCGTGGTCATAATCGGCAGTCTACACAAGAAAAAACCCCTGCTGGCCCTAAGGCCTTGCAGGGGTTTGCCAGAAGGCTTGCCGCTCCCGGCGGAGGCCGGTGCTGCGTGCCTGCGCGGGTGTTTACTCCGCGCTGTCGGAGGCAGCTTCGCCGCCTTCCGCCGCATCGCTGCTGGCGCCGCCGCGCGTGGCCAGTGCTGCTGCCAGCACGAGTTCGCCTTCGGCACCGTGAACGGTGTGCGTCACACCTTCAGGCAGCGTGATGTCGGACAGGAAAACATTGCCGCCGCCAACCAGGTTGCCAAGGTCAACTTCGATGAACTTGGGCAGGTTCGAGGGCAGGCAGGTCACTTCCAGTTCGGTCACGACCTGGCTGATCAGCTGGCCATCAATCTTGACTGCAGGCGAGTTCTCACCATTGATGAAGTGCAGGGGCACCTTGGTGGTAATGGTCTGGGCAGCATCGACACGCTGAAAATCAACGTGCAGCACTTGCTGCTTGTAGGGGTGCCATTGCACGGCACGCAGCAGAACCTGCTGGCCCTTGCCATCCAGTTGCATGTCGAGGATGGAGGCGTGGAACTCTTCCTTGCGCAGGGCATGGTAGATTTCGTTGTGGTCGAGCTCGATGCTCAGGGGGTCGGCGGTGCCGCCATAGACGATGGCGGGGACGCGGCCAGCGTGGCGCAGGCGGCGGCTCGCACTCGTACCCTTGACGCTACGCGTTGTGGCGTTGAATTGCATGGAATGACTCCAAATACCAAGGCGCAATGCCTTGTCTGTTTAAAAAACGCGGCCCTTCGGCCACGCACGACTGCCACCCACCGCGACCAGCGGATGGCGGAGTTCTTATTCGACGAACAGCGAGCTGACGGATTCCGCGTTCGAAATGCGCAGCATGGTTTCGCCCAGCAGCGATGCGCAGGACAACTGGCGGATCTTGCCGCACTCTCGCCCGGCCTCTGACAGAGGGATCGTATCGGTAACCACCAGCTCGTCGAGCTCGGATTCTGCGATACGCTGCACAGCGCCGCCAGACAGCACAGGGTGCGTGCAATAGGCAAACACCTGAACAGCGCCGCGTTCCTTGAGCGCCTGCGCCGCCTTGCACAAGGTGCCAGCCGTATCGACCATATCGTCCATGATGATACAGGTTCGGCCGTCGATCTCGCCGATGATGTTCATCACCTCGGATACATTGGCGCGCGGACGGCGCTTGTCGATAATGGCCAGATCGACTTCGAGCTGCTTGGCCAGCGCACGGGCGCGAACCACGCCGCCGATATCGGGCGAAACCACAACGAGGTCTTTGTAGTTGCGACGCCATATGTCGCCCAGCAGAATCGGGCCGGCGTAAATATTGTCGACAGGGATGTCGAAGAAACCCTGGATCTGGTCGGCATGCAGGTCCATGGTCATGACGCGGTCAACGCCCACCACCTGCAGCATGTTGGCCACGACTTTGGCAGAGATCGAAACGCGTGCCGAACGCGGCCGGCGATCCTGGCGGGCGTACCCGAAATAAGGAATGGCGGCAGTGATGCGGCCAGCCGAGGCACGGCGCAGGGCATCGACCATGACCATGATTTCCATCAGGTTGTCGTTGGTCGGCGCGCATGTGGGCTGGAGGACGAAAACGTCTTTGCCACGCACATTCTCGTTGATCTCGACCATGACTTCGCCATCGGAGAAACGGCCTACCGTCATTTTCCCGAGCGACATGTCAAGGTGATTTGCTACATCGACAGCCAGACGGGTGTTAGCTGTGCCGGTAAAAATCATGAATCGGTCGTTTGCCATGACGGATCGTATTTTGCGTGGCGTCAAACGACAAAGCTGTTGACCAGCACCATGAGGGCCGACTCAACAGCTTCGCGCTCAACATCAGGCCCGAAGGCCTGGGAAAGTGGCTGGGGAAGAAGGATTCGAACCTTCGCATGCTGGAATCAAAATCCAGTGCCTTAACCAGCTTGGCGATTCCCCAAGAATCAGTTGCGTGTCCAGCTTCGCAGAGGATGATCCGTCAGCCCGGGGCAAGCCCATGCATTCTGGATGATTTCCGCTCCACCGCTTTCACGGCTTATTTTACCGAGAATCTTGCCCCGGAACATCTCTGCCTGATCTTGCGTTACAAATTCCGCAAACAGACATGAACCGGAACCACTCATCCTGACGCTGGCACCCTGCTGCCCGAGCCACCTTGCGGCGGCGGAAACTGCCGGATACTGCGTAAAAACGACTGGCTCAAGATCGTTACGACCAAAAAAATCGCCACCTGAATTACTGCTTTCGGAAGCGTTTTTTGTTTGCCACTCGGTAAAGACCGCTATTGTGATGCAATCAGAATCTCTTGTCAAATGCGGTGAAGAAAATATTGATGCGGTAGGAATACTTTGCGGCGGCTGTACGACAACATAGGCGCGCTCGGGCAGGGAAACGGGTTCCAGGATCTCGCCGATACCCCGCGCAAACGCTGGCTTCCCATAGATAAAGACGGGTACATCGGCTCCTAGCGGCAAGGCCAGGCGCATCAACGCCTCGCGCTCCAGGCCGGTATTCCAGAGACGGTTCAGTGCGATAAGCGTGGTGGCGGCATCGCTGGAACCGCCGCCCAGCCCCGCCCCGGACGGAATGCGCTTGGTATAACGGATCTGGGCGCCCTGCCTCGTCCCGGTAGCCTGCTGCAACGCCCTGGCCGCACGCACCACCAGGTCATCGGCTTCGAGCAGGCCCGGCAGGGTATCGCCTTCCCTGCCGATCCCGCCATCGGCTCGCAGGTCAAAGCTGAGGGTGTCATACAGACCGATGAATCGAAAAACGGTTTCAAGCAGATGATAGCCATCGGGCCGGCGCCCGGTGACATGCAGGAACAGGTTGATCTTGGCCGGGGCCGGCACATCGTACAAAGCCATGCTGCAGTGTCAGCCGTCGATGACCATGCGCGCGCTGATGCTGCGGCTGCTGTCGTTGCGATTCATCTGCAACAGGGCCGGGCCCTGCGCATCGTAACGTGACAGGCGCACGCGCCAGCCATCCTGCACAAACCCGGCCACATTGCCTTGCTCGTCCTTTTCCAGGTTCTGGGCCTGGCCGGAGCCAACGCGTCCGCGCAGCCAATCGCGCAGGCCCGAAACAGGCAACGGGCTGCCAAGCACCTTCTCCACCAGCGCATCCGCATTGGCAGCCTCCTCTGTGGAGCCGTCGCTGCGCGTCACGACCGCGCTCCCAGCGGTGACCTCGATGCGGGCAAGCGTGCTGCCCATGGGGTTGGCAAGATCCAGCACCAGGCGCTGTCCTGTATCAAGCCAGGCGAAACCGCCCTGCAGCGCATCGCGCTGGCCATTCGAATAGGCCACATTCAGCGCAAAACGCCCGGTACGCTCAAAGGCTGCACGCTGGCTGTCCGTGCCAAGCGCGGACGAGCCCTGGGTGATCCGCTGCGGCGTGGCGCATCCCGCGAGGACAAGCGCCAGCAGCCCGGCGGCGGCCAGCGCCCTGCATAGGGTAGGCAAGCTGTGATTCATTGCAGGGATACCCCCAGCCGTTGCAGCGTTTTCATGAGAATTTCGTTGTCGGGCTCTTTGTCGTGACCCTCACGCCAGATCTTGAGCGCTTCCTCGCGCCTGTCCACCACCCACAGGACTTCGCCCAGATGCGCGGCCACTTCGGCGGTGGGCATCATTCCGTAGGAACGCTCGAGATATTCGATGGCGGCCTCGTAGTCTTTGGTCCGATACAGATACCAGCCCACGCTGTCCAGGATGTAGGGGCTGTCCGGATCCAGGTCCAGCGCGCGCTCGAGCAGGTCCTGCGCCTCGTCCAGGTTGCGATTCTGGTCCGCATAGGTATAGCCCAGCGAGTTGTAGGCATTGGCATTGTCCGGATCGAGCGCTATGACGCGCTTCATCAGCTTTTCGAAATCATCCATCCTGCCCTGCCGCTCATACAGCATGGCCAGGTCATACTTGATCTCGGTTGTGTCAGGCATGTCCTTGTCCGCCTGCATCAGGATTTCCACTGCCTTGTCGGTACGGCCAGCCTCGCGATAGATGGAGGACAGCGTCAACGCCACCACCGAACGCTCATGGTCGTCCGACGGCTTGAGCCTGTCTATGGTGGCCCGGGCGCCGTTCAGGTCGCCAAGCCGGGCCTGCAGCACGGCCTTGTGTACCTGCGCCTGGAACTCGATCGAAGGATCGTCGATCTTGTCCAGCTGGCTGATCGCATCGCCCAGGCGATTCTGCTTTTCCGCAATCTGGACCAGCAGCAGGCGGGCGTCCGAGGCGTCCGCCTGGGCGCTCGTCGCCTCGTCATTGATGGCTTCGCGGCGCTGCGTCTGCACTGAAATATACTGATTCAGCAACGCCGTGGCCTCGTCATACCGCTGTGCGCGGATATTCACCTCGGCTTCGGTGTAGAGCAGGTCGAAGTCCTCAGGGGCATTGCGGCGCATCTGTGCCACCTGATCCAGCGCAGCATCAAAGTCGCGCCTTTCCACCAGGCGATTGACCAGCATGAGCTGCAGCTTGCGTGCCTCGGGATGCTTTTTGAGAAAGCTGCTTGCCTGCGCTATGGCGGCGTCGGGATCAACCTTCATGCCGTATTCGAGTATGCGCTGGGCCGCCGGCTCCATATCGGGCGCGAGCGCCAGCGCTTTGTGCGCCTCATCGACCGCACGGTAAGGGTTAGACGCCGCCCAGGCCGCATCGGAAAGCGCCAGATGCGCAACAGGAAGTGTGCTCACCGAAGGATGCAGCGCTTTCTCGAGCACCTCCAGCGCCAGCTCCTTGTCCGGCATCTTGGCCACGATCGCTGAAGTCTGGGCGATAGCCTGCTCTTTGTCTTCCGCCTTTTCAATGCGCTCCCAGAGCGCGCTGGCAAGCCCGGCGGTTTCACCGCTGGAAGCCGCCAGCGCCAGGGAAGAAGCCACCGCCTCGGGATCCTTGGGGGAAAGCAGCGCCCATTCCCGCGCGGCGCTCAGGGCGCGCGCCATGTTGCGGTCCGCCATGGAAAACTGGAAGGCCCGCTTTGCCAGCCTCGGATCGGAGGTTTCCTCGGCCAGCTGCAGCAGCGCCTGGCTGGCCATGTCGTAATAGCCGCGGGAGGCGCCGATCTCGGCCGAAAGAATGCGATAGAGAATATCCGGCGTCAGGCTGACAGCCGGCAGCTCTCCCTGTCGCAGGCGTATGGTTTCAGTCTGTTCTTTCGGATTGTCCCCCGATACGGATTGCGCAATAGCCGGTACGCCGGCAACCATGGACACGCAAAGCGCAAACAGCAGGGAAGATGAACATTTCATGCAGCAGGACCGTTGTCTCCGAGCCTTGCGGAGGCCTCAGATGGCAAAATGAGTGATACTTGGATTTAATGATCTTATCACCCCCACATGCCTGAACTGCCAGAAGTCGAAACTACCCGTCGCGGATTAGCGACGGTCATGCCCGGTCGCGTGCTGCGACATTTTGTCGTACATGAGCCCCGCCTGCGCTGGCCTGTTCCCGCCGACCTGCCCGGCAAGGTCGACGGCCGGACGGTGCTGGACTGCCAGCGCCGGGGCAAGTATCTGCTCATCCGGTTTCCCGATGGAATCCAGATTGTGCACCTGGGCATGTCGGGATCGCTGCGCCGCGTGCCCGCCGGCGCGCCCCTGCTCAAGCACGATCATGCCGAATGGGTCTTTGACGACGCGCTGTTCCGCCTGCACGACCCGCGTCGTTTTGGCGCCATCCTCTGGCACGACGCCTCGGACGGCCCCCTGGAAGCACACCCTCTGCTCTCGAGACTGGGTCTGGAACCTTTCGACCCCGCCTTCACGCCCCAATATCTGCATGCCCGGCTGCGGGGCAAGCGCGTGGCCATCAAACAGGCATTGCTGGCCGGCAATATCGTCGTGGGCGCTGGAAATATCTATGCCTCGGAAGCGCTGTTCCGCGCCCGCATCGATCCGCGCACGGCGGCGGGCAAGGTCTCGCTGCCGCGCTGCGCGGCCCTGGTGGACGCCGTGAAGCTGACGCTGGAACAGGCCCTGGCATCGGGCGGCAGCACGCTGCGGGACTATGTCGATGCGACCGGACAGCCCGGCGCCTATTTCACACTGCACGCAGCGGTATACGAGAAAGCGGGCAAGCCCTGCCCTGCCTGCGGCACAGCCATACGCCGCATCATCCAGGGCCAGCGGGCCACCTACTTCTGCCCCGCCTGCCAGAAGCGGTAAACCGCGAGCGAGCAGCCCCTGCACCCCGCACCCTGCACCCTTCGCCCTGCCTCGCCCCGACAAACCGCCCCGCATAAGCCGAAACACCCGCCAAAGCCCCCCCGACAAGCCGACCTCCATCAGCATCTTCCCCAAGACGTTCACGGCCATGCACAGGCCAGGCGAACTTGAGCGTGCCGAGCTAAAACTCCGGGCGGCGGGAAAAGCGTGCGCGCCTGTTTGAGCTCCGTGATCGTCCGCAGGACGATCAAAGGGCGAGTTGGCGCACGCCCGCCGTGCGGAGCTTTGGCGAGGGCAGCCCCAACGGGGCCACGCGATCGTGAGCCAGGCCTGCGCATGGCCGGGAACGCCGGCTAAAGAAATGAAATGCATGCGCCACATCACTTACCCCCTAACAAATTGTTGCAAGAAAAACCGGGCAACCCAAAATACCCCTCCCCCTATACCTGGCCTTATATTCGTTATTAACGAATTCATTGCACATTAACAAATATTCAACTAACATTTGACGCATCGAATATGAAATCTCAAAGTGATGGCACAGTCGCCCGACCGAGCGCCTGCCGCCTGCGGCTGCGACAGACACAGCCCTGCTGAATGACTTTTACGGAGACACGCCCATGACCAAGCAATTTGCTTCCCACGCCGACCTTGAAGACAAGGTCGTTTCTTTCGACAAGCTGTCTGACAACGCTTATGCCTACACCGCCGAAGGCGATCCGAACACTGGCGTGATCATTGGCGACGAAGCAGTCATGGTGATCGATACCCAGGCCACGCCTGTCATGGCCCAGGATGTCATCCGGCGCATCCGCGAGGTCACCGACAAGCCGATCAAATACATATTGCTGTCGCACTACCACGCCGTGCGCGTGCTGGGCGCCTCTGCGTATAACGCGCAGGAGATCCTGGCCAGCCGCGACACATGGGATCTCATTGTGGAACGCGGCGAGCAGGACAAGGCCAGCGAAATCGGCCGCTTTCCTCGCCTGTTCCGCAACGTCGAATCCGTGCCGCCCGGCCTGACATGGCCCACCATGACCTTCCAGGGCCAGATGACTGTCAACCTCGGCAATCTGGAGGTCCAGATCCTGCAGGTCGGACGCGGCCATACCAAGGGCGACACCATTGCATGGTTGCCAGAGCAGCGCATCCTGTTTGCCGGCGATCTGGTCGAATACCAGTCCACCCCCTATGCGGGCGATTGCTATTTCCGCGACTGGCCGCAGACGCTCGACCGCCTGGCAGGGTTCAATGCTGAAAAAATGGTGCCTGGCCGCGGGCCATCGCTGCAGTCGGCCGAAGAGGTGCGCAAAGGCCTGGCCGGCACACGCGCCTTCCTGACCGACCTGTATGGCTGCGTGAACAGTGGCGTGGCTGAAGGCAAGGACCTCAAGACCATTTACCGCGAAACCTACGACTTCATGAAGCCGCGCTATTCGGACTGGGTCATCTTCGATCACTGCATGCCATTCGATGTCTCGCGTGCCTACGACGAAGCGACGGGATACGACGATCCGCGCATCTGGACTGCCGAGCGCGACATAGAAATGTGGAAGCAGCTGGAAGGCTGACTGCGATAAGAACAAGGAGCAGGCAGTGGGAGACATTGATTACCAGGCAATGGAGTTCGAATACAAGCCGCATACCGGACATGGCGGCGAGCACCATGCCATCACCATCGTCGGGGCGGGCCCCGTGGGCCTGACGATGGCGCTGGATCTGGCCGACCATGGCGCGCGCGTATTGCTGATCGATGACGACTACCGGCTGTCGACCGGCTCTCGCGCCATTTGCTTCGCCAAGCGCACGCTGGACATCTGGGACAGACTGGGCGTGGGCGAACGCATGGTAAGCAAGGGCGTGTCCTGGAACATCGGCCGCGTATTCTTCAGGAATGAAGAAGTGTGGCGCTTCGACCTGCTCCCCGAACAGGGGCACCGCCGCCCTGCTTTCATCAACCTGCAGCAGTATTACTGCGAAGGCTATCTGTACGAGCAGGCCGCCGCGCACCCCAATATAGAGCTGCGCTGGAAAAACAAGGCCATAGGCCTTGAACAGCACGGCGATCAGGTGACGCTTATCGTTGAAACGCCGGATGGCCAGTACACGCTGACCACAGACTGGCTGGTGGCTTGCGACGGCGCTCGTTCGCCATTGCGCAAGATGCTGGGCCAGGAGAGCCATGGCCGCATCTTCCGCGACCGCTTCCTCATCGCCGATGTGAGGATGACGGCGGATTTCCCCTCCGAAAGATGGTTCTGGTTCGATCCGCCCTTTCATCCCGGCCAATCAGTGCTGCTGCACAGCCAGCCAGACAATGTCTGGCGCATCGACTTTCAGCTGGGGTGGGACGCCGACCCGAAGGAAGAAACCAGACCCGAAAAAGTCATACCGCGCATACGCGCCCTGCTGGGCAAGGACACCGAATTCGAGCTTGAATGGGTAAGCGTCTACACCTTTGCCTGCGAGCGCATGGATAAATTCCGGCACGGACGCGTGATATTCGCCGGTGATTCGGCGCATCGCGTCTCGCCCTTCGGTGCGCGCGGCGCGAACAGCGGCGTGCAGGATGCAGACAATCTCGCCTGGAAGCTGGCGCTGGTCAGCAAAGGCCTGGCGCCTGAGGTACTGATCGATAGCTACGCGCAGGAACGGGAACAGGCTGCCGATGAAAACATCATGCATTCATCGAACTCGACGGACTTCATTACCCCCAAGAGCGAGATCAGCCTGCTGTTTCGCAACACCGTGCTCAAGCTTTCGAAAGAACATGAGTTTGCCCGCAAGCTGGTGAACAGCGGCCGATTGTCCCTTCCTGCCGCTTATACAGATTCCATACTGAATACCCCGGACACCGACGATTTCTCCAACGCCCCTCCCTTGGGGGCAACCGCGCCCGACGGACCTGTGACGCTGGATGGCGAGCTCGCCTGGTGGCTGGGCCAGCTGCAGGGCCGATTCGTGATTGCCCTGTTCTGCAACACTCACATTCCAGACCGGGACAGGCTGCAGGCGCTGCAACAGCTTGAACAAAGCTCGCTGGGCGTCAAGGTCATACTGGCGCTGTCGCCCGCGCTGGCACCGCGCGCGCCCGCAGACATGCATTGCGTGGTGGACCGCCAGATGACGCTCGCGCGTCGCTATGACGCGCGCGATGGCGCCTGCTATCTGATCCGTCCTGACCAGCACATCGCAGCCCGGTGGCGCAAATTGGAAGTAGCCAAGGTCCAGCAGGCGCTGCGCCGCGCAACCGCCGCCGACCCCTGTGCGGCGTAAACAAGGCCACAGAAAATACGGAGACAGCAGAGCCATGGCACAACTGAACACCGCTCCGGCCTTCGAAGCGCCGGATACCTTCTACGAGAACCTGATCGAGGCGCATCGCGACCTGAGCACAGCCCAGAGCCACGCCATGAACGCGGCGCTGGTGCTGCTGCTGTCCAACCACATCGGGGATCTCGCAGTGATATCACAGGCGCTGGCATACGCCCGCGCCACCGTTCAAGACGATGAAGCTCACCAGGAAACCGCATCATGACGACTGAACTCAAATACCAGACTGGTTTCGGCAACCAATGCGCCACCGAGGCGCTGCCGGGCGCACTGCCCGAGGGCCGCAACTCCCCGCAGGTCTGCCCATATGGCCTTTATGCCGAACAGCTTTCGGGCACGGCCTTTACCATGGTGCGCGCCGAAAACCGCCGCTCATGGCTTTACCGCATCCGGCCGACCGCGCTGCAGGATGCCTTTGTGCCCTTTGAGGGAGCGCAGAACTGGCGCAGCGACTTTGGCACAACCACAGCCTCGCCTAACCGCCTGCGCTGGAATGCACTGGAAATGCCCCAGGCGCCCACGGATTTCATCGACGGCATGCACACCTGGGCCGGCAATGGCAACAGCGACGACCAGATCGGCGTAGCCATCAGCCTGTATGCCGCCAACCTGTCCATGAGCCGCCGCGTGTTCTACAACGCGGACGCGGAGATGATGCTGGTTCCCGAAAAAGGCCGGCTGCTGATCACAACGGAGCTTGGCCGCATTGGCATAGAACCTTGCGAGATTGCCGTCATCCCGCGCGGCGTGCGTTTCCGCGTGGAGCTTCCCGACGGCCAGGCGCGCGGCTATGCGCTGGAAAACTATGGTGCGCCACTGCGCCCGCCAGAGCTGGGGCCGATCGGCTCCAACGGCCTTGCCAACCTGCGCGATTTCCAGATCCCGGTCGCGTGGTATGAGGATATCGAAGACAGGTTTGAACTGGTGGCCAAATTCTCCAACGGGTTCTGGCGCACCGAGCTGGGCCATTCCCCCCTGGATGTGGTGGCCTGGCATGGCAACAACGCGCCATACAAGTATGACTTGCGCCGCTTCAATGTGATCGGCTCGATCAGCTACGACCACCCTGACCCCTGCCTGTTCACCGTGCTCACCTCGCCCTCAGACACGCATGGCGCAGCCAATGTGGACTTCGCGATTTTCCCGCCGCGCATCCTGGCCATGGAAAACACGTTCCGCCCGCCCTGGTTCCACCGCAACTATGCAAGCGAATTCATGGGTCTGATCCAGGGGGTATACGACGCCAAGGCCGAAGGCTTTGTGCCGGGCGGCGCCAGCCTGCACAACTGCATGAGCCCGCACGGCCCCGACGCGGAAACCTTCGAGAAGGCTACCGTCGCGGATACCGGCAAGGCGCACTATATTCGCGATACCATGGCATTCATGTTCGAGACGCGGCGGGTGATACGTCCGACGCAGGAAGCGATGGCATCCACGACGCTGCAGCCTGCCTACGACAAGGTATGGTCGGGCATACGCAAGCACTTCGACCCGTCAAAGAAATAAGATGCCGTGCGAACCAGGACATGGCTCCTGGCGGCCAAACAACACAACAGGAATATAGATGTCTTATCTGAACGAAACGCACGACCCCGCACTGCGCAGCTGGGTGAACTCCGCCAATGTCGAAGACAATGGCTTTCCCGTACAGAACCTGCCCTTCGGCGTGTTCCGCCGCTCGGGCAGTAGCGACCCTTTCCATGTAGGGGTAGCCATCGGCGACCAGATCCTGGATCTTGCCGCACTGGCCGCAAGCAAACCCTGGCAAGGGAAAGCGGGAGAAGCTCTCGCCGCCTGCGAGGCCGATGCGCTTAATGATTTCATGGCGCTAGGCCAGGCACACTGGTCCGCATTGCGGCTGGAGCTGTCGCGCGCCCTGCGCGAAGGTTCGCCCCTGCAGAAAGCCCTGGAACCGCTCCTCTCCCCCATGTCGGACGCAGAGATGAGTGTTCCAGCACGCATCGGAGACTACACCGACTTCTATATTTCACTGCATCACGCCACATCCGTCGGCAAGCAGTTCCGGCCCGACAACCCCTTGCTGCCCAACTACAAATGGGTGCCCATCGGCTATCATGGGCGCGCCTCCAGCATAGGCGTATCACAGCAGTTTCCCCGGCCGGTGGGGCAGACACGTCCGGCTGCCGAAGGCGGCCAGCCAAGCTTCGGCCCCTGCCAGCGGCTGGACTACGAACTGGAGCTGGGCATCTTTATCGGCCAGGGCAACCCCCAAGGCAAGCGCATAGACATAGACGAAGCCGAGTCGCACGTCTTCGGGCTATGCATTCTGAACGACTGGTCGGCACGCGATATTCAAGGCTGGGAATACCAGCCCCTGGGCCCTTTCCTGTCAAAGAACTTTGCCAGCACCATCTCGCCCTGGATCGTCACGCTTGAAGCGCTGGCGCCCTTCCGCTGCGCCTTTACCCGCGATGGCGGCGATCCCCAGCCCCTGCCCTACCTGACAGCCAAGGCAGCCGACCAGGGCGCCTTCGACATCAATCTGGAGGTGCTGCTGACCACAGAGAAGTCCCGCGCAAGCGGCGCGGCGCCCGCCCGCATTTCCGGCAGCAATCTGCGTGATGCGGCGTACTGGAGCGTCGCGCAACTGGTTGCCCACCATACGGTCAATGGATGCAATCTGGCTCCCGGCGATATGTTTGGTACCGGCACGCTGTCAGGCCCCAACGCGGGCCAGGAAGGCTCGCTGCTGGAATCGAGCCAAGGCGGAAAGAAACCCATTGAGCTGCCCTGGGGGGAACAGCGCACATTCCTGGAAGATGGCGACGGCATCATCCTGCGCGCCCGGGCAGTCAAGCAAGGCTACCCCACGATCAGCCTGGGCGAATCGAGCGGCATCGTGCTGCCCGCTGCCTGATCCCCTGGCCGGCTTGCACGGGCCTCCACAGGCCCGCCTTGCCAACCAGCGGCGCGCCCTCATGGGCGCGCTTTGCCTTTCAGGCCAACACTTTCCCCGGGTTCATCAACCCGTGCGGATCAAAGGCGTGCTTGATCCGCCGCATCAGCCCCAACTCGACCGGGTCCTTGTAGCGCGGCAACAGATCGCGCTTGAGCTGCCCTACACCATGCTCCGCACTGATAGAGCCGCCGAAGGCATGCACGCTGTCATGCACAAGCTCGTGCACATCGTGCTGCCTGTCCAGCAGCTCGCTTTCGCCATATGCGCTGCCCGGGGCGACGTTGTAATGCAGGTTGCCGTCGCCCAGATGCCCGAAAATAATGTGCTCAATGCCGGGAAAGTGCTGCTGCAGCGCTGCATTGGTCGTTGACACGAATTCGGCCATGCGTGACACAGGCACCGATACGTCGTGCTTGATTCCCTTTCCAAAGGCCTTCTCTGCCAAGGGGATGCTCTCGCGCAGATGCCACAGGGCCTTGCTTTGCGCAAGGTTTTCGGCAATGACGGCATCGCGCACCAGACCTGCTTCGATTGCAGCGCTTACCACCGTCTCAAAGCGCTCACGCGCATGCTCGGCGCTTTCGCTGTCCGACAGCTCGAGCAAAGCATACCAGGGCGCCCTGGCTGACTCGCCCTCGAACGGAATGCGCTGGTCAGGATAGCATTTCACCACGCCATGCAGGCAGTTGCCCGCAATCAGCTCAAAACCAGTCAGCGCCGCCCCGAAGCCGCGCCGCGCATGCGAAAGCACCGAGACCGCGTCCTCCACCGAATCCAGCGCCAGCAGGGCTGTGCACTGTGCCACCGGCAATGGAAACAGCTTCAGAGTGGCTGCCGTAATGATGCCCAGCGTACCTTCACTGCCAATAAATAGATCGCGCAGATCGTAGCCGGTGTTGTCCTTGCGCAGCCCGCGCAGGCCATGCCAGACATCGCCATCGGCTGTCACCACTTCCAGGCCCAGCACCAGCTCGCGGGTATTGCCGTAACGCAGCACCTGGGTTCCGCCCGCATTCGTGGCAAGGTTTCCGCCTATGGTGCAACTGCCTTCGGCCGCCAGGCTGAGCGGAAAGAGCCTGCCCGCATCTCGGGCAGCCTGCTGGACAGACTGCAGGATACAGCCCGACTCGACCACCATGGTGTCATTGTCAGTATCAATGCTGCGCACCCTGTCCATCCTGGTCATGGAAATGACCAGCGCCTCCCCTGCCATGTCTGGCGTCGCCGCGCCACACAAGCTGGTATTGCCCCCTTGCGGCACCATCGCTACCTTGTGGGTCAAACACCAGCGCACAAGCTGCGCAACCTCCTGGACCGTTCCAGGCCGCACCACCGCCAGCGCCCTGCCCTGGTAGCGACCGCGCCAGTCGTTAACATAAGGTTCGGCTTCGTCACCCGTCAATACATGCGACGGCCCCAGAAGCTGGGCCAGTTCCTCGATCCGATTCATTGCGTCATCCATGAATATAAAAACCGCCTGCACCTGAACATTCCCGGCTGAGATCGGGATGATCCGCAATCGCTCCAGATCAGGCGGCACAGAAGAATGGCCATTGTAAGACAGCACCATAGCCTGCCGCGCGGCTGCCCGACACAGGCCATGCCGGTCTTCCTGCCGTGTGGCAGGGGCCCGTCGGCATCTCCGTTTCCCCTGGGGCGCCCCGACAGGCCTGATAATTGCTATCCTTCGGAATGCTTGCGCCTGCCATCCAGCATATCGCGTGGAAGGCATGCACCCGGCCATTCGACATACCAGCAAGGAATTACCGTGACTACCGCCCCTGTGCCCGCATCCGTATTCAAAGCCTACGACATCCGTGGCGTCGTACCCGCACAGATCGATACCGGCTTCGCCCGCCAGCTGGGCATTGCCCTGGCGCAGCAGGCCCGTGCCATCGGAGCCCAAACCCTGGTGATCGGACACGACGGCAGGCACAGCAGCCCGGAACTGTCGCAGGCGCTGCAGGATGGCCTGCTAGCGGGTGGAATCGATACTCTGGATCTTGGCATGGTTCACACTCCCCTTGTCTATTACGCCGCCTTCCGCCAGGAAACAGGCGCGGGCGTGGCCATCACCGGAAGCCACAACCCCCCAGACTACAACGGCTTCAAAATCATGCTGGGTGGCGCCGCCTTGCATGGCAAGGCCATCCAGGCATTGCGCGGCATCATGGAAGCCCCTGACAGCATCGCAGAGCTGGCTCGCGGAACACGTCGCGAAATCGATCTGGTAGACGACTACGTCTCTTACATCTCAGAAACCCTGACACTCGAACGCCCCGTGAAGATAGCCATTGACTGCGGCAATGGCGTGGGCGGCAAAGTGGCAGGCCGGCTTTACACCGCCCTGGGCTGCGACGTCGACGAGCTCTATTGCGAAGTGGACGGCAGCTTCCCCAACCATCATCCCGACCCGGCCGATCCTCACAACCTGGAGGCGCTCATCGCCCACGTCAGGGATAGCGATTGCGAGCTGGGCCTGGCCTTCGATGGCGACGCCGACCGCCTGGGTGTCGTGACCAAATCCGGCCAGATCGTCTGGCCGGACAGGCTGCTCATGCTGTTCGCCCGCGATGTGCTCCGACGTGAGCCTGGGTCTACCATTATTTTCGACGTCAAATGCAGCCGTCACGTGGCGCGCGAAATCAAGCATGCCGGGGGCAAGCCTGTGATGTGGCAGACCGGGCATTCCCTGATCAAGGCCAAGCTCGCCGAGAGCGGCGCTCCCCTGGCCGGTGAAATGAGCGGGCATATCTTCTTCAAGGAGCGCTGGTTCGGCTTTGACGACGGGCTCTATGCCGGCGCGCGCCTGCTCGAGATCCTTTCCGCGCACGAAGATCCATCGGCCGAGCTGGAAGCGCTGCCGCAGGACATTTCCACGCCTGAGATCAAGATGGAAATGAAGGAAGGGCAGGCGCACGCCCTGATCTCGCGGCTGCAGGCGGAAGGACAGTTCCCGACCGCAACCAGCCTGAGCACCATAGACGGGGTGCGAGCCGAATACAAGAACGGGTTTGGGCTTGCCCGCGCCTCGAACACCACGCCCGTGGTCGTACTGCGCTTCGAGGGCGACACGCAGGAAGACCTGGACGAGATCCGCGACGAGTTCCGCGCCGCCATCAAGGCGCTGGCCCCCGATCTGGATCCGGCATTCTGAATCAGGCGGCGCGCGGCCAGCCATGGGCCAGATCAGCCGCGCGGCGCCGCCAGTTCTCCGTAGATCCGCAAATGTGCGTCGACAATACCGCGCACATCGAACTCCCGCTCTGCCAGCCTGCGGCCCTCGTCGCCCATCTGCCTGCGCAGGGTCGCATCGCGCGCCAGCGACAGCACGGCATCAGCCAGGGCGCTTGCGTCACGAGGCGGTACCAATATGCCCGAAGTACCGGGAATGATCGCATCACGGCATCCTGGCACATCTGTTGTCACTACCGCCCGGCCCGCAGCAGCGGCTTCCACCAGAGACTTGGGCAGACCCTCCCGATACGACGGCAATACAACGATATGTGACTGGGCATAGAGGCCCGCCACATCATCGCGCTCGCCCAGGCATTCCACAATGCCTTCCCGACGCCATTGCTCGAACTGCCGCTGTGTGATGCTGGCGGGATTGCCAGGGTCCGGCGACCCGACCAGCACCCAGCGCAAGCCGCTCTCGTCGCCCGCCGTCAGGCGCGCCGCTTCGACAAACTCTCGCACACCTTTATCTTCCAGCAGACGGCAAGCCATGATGGCCACAGGCGGCCCTTCGGGCTCAGGCTGCTGCCGGAAGTGCTCCAGGTCAACGCCCGAGCCACGTATCATTGCAACCTGGCTCGAACGCACCACGCCCAGCTTGCGCAATACGTCCCGGTCGTTCTCATTCTGGAAGATAACCCGGCTGTTGCGATGCCCCAGCGCCAGGCGATAAAGCACAGTCGCTGCGGCGCGCAGGGCGTCAAACCCCTCCTTCGGGCGCGTGAAGATGAATCCCAGCCCCGATATTGCCGCCACATAGGCTGGCACCCGCGCGAGCCGGGCGGCAATGCCGCCATACAGCACCGGCTTGATGGTGACCCCATGCACGACGTCGGGCCGCAATTCCCGAAACAACTTGTACAGCGCATGGATGGTACGCAATTCGCCTAGCGGATTCTTGCCGCTGCGCGACATGGGAATGGAGTGATGCCGAAGCCCATGGCGCAGGATGTCCGGAACCGAAGGACCGTCCATGGTGGCGATATGCACATCGTAGCCCGCTGCCTTCGCCCCCAGGGCCACCGGCAGACGGTGCGAAAGAAAAAAAGCGGGGTTGTTCACCGCCATGAGCAGGCGGCGCCCCCTGCCCGCGCCAGCGGCGCCCGTGCCGCCCTGCTCCATTGCGCCGACTGCTTCCGGCTCCTGCGCCTCGCTTTCCTGCCAGCAGGCCGTATCGGCAGCGGCCAGAGACCATGCCGCATAGGCTTCATGCGAAGCAGGCACGCCATCGGCCTGCCCGCTGTCAGCATCCGGCGTAAAACGTCGCAGGGCCGGCGCGCCGCGCGTGGGATAATCCCGCGCAAGGCGCTGCCATACCACGTGATAGGCCTGCACCATCGCCGGAAGGCTGTAATGCTCCTGGACCCTGTCGCGTCCCGCCGCGGCACGATCCGCCTGCTCGGCCTGGCCGACGACATCGAGTGCCGATGTGATGGCCGCGCCCAGCGCAGCGGCATTGCGGGGCGGCGCCACCCAGCCGATATCTCCCAGCATGGAAGCTGCATCGCCAACATCCGTCACCACGCAGAGCACCCCAGTCGCCATGGCCTCGGCGACCACATTGGGAAAACCCTCCGCCCTGCTGGACAGCACATGCACATCAAGTCCATTCATCAGGGCGGGCACATCATCACGCTGCCCCATGAGGATGACGTTGTCGCGCACCCCGTGCCGGTCCAGCAATTGCAACAGGGCGCCATTGGCGGCATCCATCCCTTCGCCAATCAGCACGCAGCGCAGATCCGGACGCGTGCGCAGGCTGTGGGCAAAAGCTCCGATCAGATTCTCGTGGTCCTTGAGCGGGTTGAAACGCGCCACGCTGCCTATCACTGGCGTATTGTCGTCGACTCCCCAGGCAGCCCTGGCCGAGGCCCGCTCCGCGGCATCAGGGCGCCAGCGCGACAGATCGTAGCCATTGGGGATCACCAGCATGCGATCATCACGGTAGCCAGCGCGCCGGTGCAGCCGCCGCGCCTGCTCCGCGCAAACGATGATCACGCCCGGCACCATCCCGGAAATCGGCGCGCACAGGTTCATGCATATCCGGGCCGAACGGCTGCTCTTTTCCAGGTCCGCACCCGAATTTCGTATGCCCCAGGCCACTGCGCGTATGCCTGCCGCGCGGGCGGCAAGCCCGCCGACAAGGTCAGCGTGATACATCCATGTCTGCACCACATCCGGCTTGAGCTCGCGCAGCAGCCTGTACAGGCGCGGCAGCCCGCGCGCCATGCCGCCGGCCCCCTGCATGCCCAGCGTATGGACAGTGATCCCTGCCGCACGCAGGCGCGGACCAAAGACGCCTTCATCACCCATGGAGATCACGCAATGCCAGTCGCGCTGCTCCGGCGCCGCCAGCAGCCGGTGCAGCACGGTTTCGGCGCCGCCCAGGTAAAGGCCCGAAATAATGTGGACAACGCGCAAAGGCGTGCTATCTGGCATCCCTGCCCTCCTCGTGTTTGTGGCCGGCGCGCTCGAACAAGGCATCCCAGCGCGCAAGTATTTCCGATCTCCCATAGTTGAGCCGCACGGATGCCGCAGCCCGCCGCCCCATCACTTCGCGCAGCAGCGGATCGGCCATCAGGCGGGCCAACGCATCCCGCAGCGCCTGCCCGTCCCCCAGGGGCACAAGTTCCGCAAACTGCCCATCGCGCGTGATTTCGCGCGGACCGCTGGGGCAGTCCACGGTCACGCAGGCTCGTCCCAGAGCCATGGCCTCGAGCAGCACATTGGGAAAACCCTCCACTTGCGAGACCAGTGCAAAGACATCCGCCTCGGCCAGGGCGTCCCACGGCGTTTCGGTGCGTCCGGGCAGCCTGATACGCTCCGCCAGGCCCGCCTGGGCAACCTGGGCCTCGAGCGCTGGCCGCTCCGGACCTTCTCCCCAGATCGTGAGATCCCACTCAGGGAAGTCGCCGGCCAGCGCCGCAAAAGCCTCGATCAGCGCATCGAAGCGCTTGATACCGACCAGCCGGCCCATGGCAACCACCTGAGGACGCGCCACAGAGTCTTTGCGCCCTTCGGGCGCATCGGGAATATCCACCGGCAAGGGGTTGGGCAGCACGGCCAGGTCTCTGATGCCGGGCTCCATTTCCCGGAAAGCGGTCACGCTGGCCTGAGACTGCAGCACCACACGTGATGCCCAGGGATACGTCCAGCTGCGCAGGCGTCGCAGCACACGGCCCGCGCTGGAACTGTGGGCCGGATTGGTGCGTTCGCTCACGATGACCGGTACGCCCAGTCGATGCGTGGCCAGCAGCACATTCACATTGACATTGGTAAGAAAGGAAACAATGACGTCGGGCCGGAACTCGCGCGTCAGGCGGCGAATGGCGAGCCACTTTGCCAGAGGAGGACATAGCGCCCGCCCCAGCCTGCCCATGTGGTCGGCCAGCCATTTGATCCGCACATCGTCGTGCAAGGGATAAAAGCAGCTCCCCCTGCGGGTATAGGTGGGCACAAGCTCCACGGTATCGCCACGAGCAGCCCAGGCGCTGGCAAGCGTAGCCGCCACCCGCTCCGCTCCCCCCGCATGCATGGAGCTGACGAAAAACATGATCCTCATGCCTGGCAGCCCCCCGCCCGGTCATGCTCAAGCCAGGCCTGCACCGTAAGCACGCTCCACAGATGGGTGCTCCAGTCTCGCTTGCCTTCCTGGTGTTCCTGCCACTTGCGCAAGACCCACTCGGGCCGGAAAACCCCGCCGCTGCTCAGGCTTGCCGGATCCAGCAAAGCCTGGCCCCAATCTCGCAAAGGCCCCCTCAGCCATGCGGCCATCGGCACCGAAAACCCCTTCTTGGGGCGGTCTACCATCTCTTGCGGCACATGCCGGTATAGCAACTGGCGCAACAGCCATTTTCCCTTGCCATCGCGTATTTTGTAGTCCAGCGGCAGCCGGCGCGCGAATTCCACGACATGGTGGTCCAGCATGGGCACCCGCGTCTCCAGACTGCACGCCATCGCTGCTCGATCCACCTTGACCAGAATATCGTCAGGCAGATAGGTAAGCGCATCAAGCTGCATCATGCGCTCAAACAGCGCATCGCCACGATTCTCGTCAAATGGCGTAGACGGCAGTTCGGCACGCAGCAGCGCCTGCGCGGGGTCGCGCCAGTACGATACAAACTGACGGTAGAATGCGCCCGCGTGCGGCGCCTGCAACACATCGGCGAGTTTGCCGAATTGCTCCCGCATATGTCCGGCGGGGACCACGGCAGACCCGGCCCTGGCCGCCAGCGCGAGCGGCCCGCGCAGGACATCCGGCACCGACGCCCGCTTGCGCCACCAGTTGGCGGCACGAAAATACCGCGAGTACCCGCCAAAAAGCTCGTCGCCGCCGTCTCCGGAAAGCGCCACTGTCACATGGCGACGGGCCATGCGCGTGACCAGCACCGTAGGTATCTGCGACGAATCTGCAAAAGGCTCGTCGTACAGGCCGGCAAGCTCGGGCACCACGGCCAGTGCATCGCTGTCCCCCACATACAGCTCGGTATGCGAGGTTCCCAGATGCCGCGCCACCGCGCTGGCGTGTTCGGCCTCGTTGAAAGCTGGATCGTCAAAGCCAATGGAAAAGGTGCGCACAGCCTGATCGCCGGCTTTGCGCATGAGGGCTGCGATAATGGAGGAATCTATGCCGCCCGAAAGAAAGGCGCCAAGCGCCACATCCGAAATCATCTGCCGCTTGACGGCCTGGCCCAGCGTCTGCTCCAACGCATCCAGGGCCTGTGCATCCGAGCCAAAAGACAGCGGCGCTTCCCCATCAGGCGGTATCACTGTCCAGTAGACCTGCGACTGTGGATGCTCACCCTGGCGACACTGCGCCTCGGTCAGCGTCAGCCAGCTGCCGGGCGCGAGCTTGGACATACCGCGATAGATGCTGTAAGGCGCAGGAATATAGTTGTGCCGCATCAGCAGGGCCAGGGCGCGTTCGTCCAGCGTCCGATCAAAACCGGGCAAGTGCCTCAGGGCCTTGAGCTCGGAAGCAAACACCAGGTTGCCATCCGCATAGCCCCAGTACAGCGGCTTCTCGCCCATGCGGTCGCGCATCAGGGTGAGCGTGCGCAGTTCCCTGTCCCAGAGCGCCATGGCAAACATGCCTGTCGCCTCGCGGAGCGTGTGCTCCACACCCCAGGCGGCAAAGCAGGCCAGAATGGTTTCGGTATCTGAATGCCCGCGCCACCGGGGCGCCTTGCCTTGCTGCTCCAGCTGTGCGCGCAAGTCAAGATGGTTATAGATTTCGCCATTGAGCACCAGCATCAAGCGTCCGCAGGCGGATGCCATGGGCTGGTGACCCGCGGGCGTCAGATCGAGAATGGCCAGGCGCACATGCCCCAGCGCGAGTCCTGCTGACTCATCCTCCCAGTAGCCTTCGCTGTCGGGCCCGCGATGCCGTATGCAGCGGCAGCCGCGCTCGATGACAGGCTTCTTGTCGGGCAAGCCGCCCCATATCCCCAGAATTCCACACATGTTCTTCCCGTAGCTCCTGCGTTTGCCGCAAGCGCGGCTCAGCGCCCTTCGAACACCTGCCCCCACAGCGCCATGACGCGCGCTGTGGAAAAGCGGTCGCGTACGTCCACGGCCCTGCGGGCGTAGGCTTCGCGCCGTTCCGGGTGGGCCATCATGTCGGACAGATGCGCCGCCAACGCCTCATGATCCTCGACAGGGTGCACCAAAACACCGTCTATGCCCGGCCGGATGATCTCGCGCGGGCCCGTGTCACAGTCGAAGGCGACAGGCGCCAGCCCGCTGGCCATTGCTTCCAGCAGTGTATTGGACAAACCCTCAAACTGCGAACTGAGGACATAGAGGTCAGACTGCATGTACCAGTCGCTGACATTGCCTACGCGGCCAGCCAGGCTGACCCGCTCTGCCAGCCCAGCCTCGTCAATCTGTGCCTGAAGGGACGCTCGCTCCTGGCCTTCGCCCAGAATGGCAAGATCCCAGTCGGGGAAATACTGGGCGATGAGGGCAAAGGCGCGGATCAGCGTATCGAAGCCTTTGTGCGGATGCAGCCGCCCGACAGCCAGCATGCGGTAACGGCCCCTGCGGGCAGGCGGCTCGACAACAGGTTCCGAACGTTCCATGGGCCAGCACACGGCATTGGGGATAACAGCCAGGTGCGAGCCTGGCACGTGTTCCTCCAGCCATTTGGCGGTACCGGATGTAAGCGCGACAACAGCATGGGCCTTGGGGTAGGCCCAGCGACGCAGGCGCTCCCAGATCTGGGGCAGGCCCTGCGACGGCGGATGCGCATGCTCCGTGGCGATGACCTTGCATGGGCTGCCCTGAGCAGCAATGATTGCCAGCACGGAAGACGTCGTCATCATGCCCAGGATAATGGTGGGCCGCTCGCGGCGGACCAGGCCGCGCAGGCGCCAGAGGCGCTTGAGGTTGGCCAGCGCCCCTCCCATGCTGCCCTGGCTGGTCCCCGCCGTGCCCAGCACATGGCGCTGTACGCCAGGCTCCAGGGCATAGGCGTCCTTGCCAGGGCCGTCCTGTGTAACGACCGATACACGGTAGCCGCGGCGCAGCCAATAGGCGCTGAGATCCACGGCGACTCTCTCGGCGCCGCCGCCACCCAGCGAATGGATGACAATCATCAAATGCGGTTGGAATACAGAATGATTCAATGCGGAACCTGTCTTTGCAAAACTAGGAGGCTGCTCGCGTACCCACCGGGCGCATGGCCACCAGCACATAGCACAGGTAGGAAGATGCGTACATCGCACTGGTCGCCAGCATGATGCCTTCAGGGCCCATTCTGGGCGCGAGCAGATAATTCATGGCCGCCTTGACGGCGAAGTTGCATATGGCGATCGCCGCCATGATGCGGTAACGGTTCTGGCTCGCCAGAAGCTGAACCAATACCAGCACACCAAAATAGAAAGGCAGCTGCAGCAGCCCCCAGCGCAGCACGCTGGCAACCATGCTGGTGTCCTGCGCAGTGAAGGCTCCCCGTTCAAACAGGAAAGCCACCCCCCAAGGCGCAAGCACCCAGCCGATCAGGGTTACGGCGGCGCCGCCCCCGATCATGAGCACCGACCATTTGAGCGCCGTCACGCGCGCCCTTGCGGCATCGCCGCGCCCCTGGATATCAGCCAGCACCGGCAGTGCGGCACGCCCGACCGATGCCGCCCCCACGCCCAGCAGCAGGGACAGCAGGCGGCTGGCATACCCCAGGGTCGCATTGGCGTTGCCGCCCAGGTTGGCGGCGGTGTATTGATCTATGGGGCCGACGAAGCTCATGGCAATCTGCCCCACCAGCATGACGCCACAGGCCTTGACGAGCTCCGGCCAGTGCTCCGACCGCAACGTCAGCCGAGGCCGCCCCCACATGCCGTCGGCGCGCGCCGCGAGCTTGAGCAGCCAGACAGATTGAATCAAATAGCCGACCAGCGTGCCCCACAGCAGTGGGCCGATATCCACGGAGGTTGTCGTCACCGCCAGCATCACCCAGATCAGGATGACCACTGCCGGCACACTGTCCAGCAGCGTGTTGATATGACGCTCGTGCGCGCGCAGGCGGGCCGCGCTTACCCCGGTCAGCAGCGTCAGCAGCGCTGCGGGCGAAAAAGCCAGCATCAGCTGGCTGCTCATCTGCCGTGCGGGCTCGGGCAGCCCCTGCCCCGACAGCTGCAGCACCCAGGGCCAGGCAATATACAGGCCAACCGCCAGCACCGCACCCAGCGCGATGATCCAGCCTTGCAGCTCGCCCAGGAAAACAGCCTTGTCCTGCCGGTCCTTGCGCAACATGCGCACCAGCACCGGGATCAGCACTACTGACAGGGCGCCAACAATAGTCGTGGGAATCCAGTTCGCCATGACCATGGTGAACTGATAGGCATCCACGGCATCGCTGACCCCGTAGCGGTAGGCAACCGCCATTTCCTTGAAGGCGCCGGCCGCCTTGCCCAGCAGCAGAAAAAACGCAACCCGCATGGCGCCCTGCGCGATGCGTTTATGGTCAGAATGCAGCCCGGCCAGGCGCAGCTTCAGGGACTTCAAGTCGAAACGTCTTCTGGTTAGCGCAGGAATTGCGTATACCAGGGCATGGCCACCTCCAGGCCCTGCACGATGTTGTGCATGGGCTCGTAGCCGAGCAGCTCGCGCGCCTTGGAGATGTCGGCCTGGGAATGACGCACATCGCCCGCGCGAAAATCTGCATGCACAGGCGGCTTGTCGTACACGATGCCGTTGTTGCCCAATGCCTTGGCCAGGTAGTCGAACAGCTCGTTCAGGCTGGTGCGCGCGTTGTACGCCACGTTATAGACCTGGTTGATTCCCTTGGGCTGCGCCAGCGCCGCCAGGATATTGGCCTGCACCACATTGTCGATGAAGCAGAAGTCGCGGCTGGTCTCGCCGTCGCCATTGACCACGACATCCTCGCCCTTGATCATGGCCGAGATCCACTTCGGGATCACCGCCGCGTACGCGCCGTTCGGATCCTGGCGCTTGCCGAATACGTTGAAATAGCGCAGCCCCACGCTGCCGAAACCGTAGGCGCGCGTAAACACATCCGCATACAGCTCGTTCACGTACTTGGTCACCGCATACGGAGAGAGCGGCTTGCCGATGCGATCCTCCACCTTGGGCAGCGCCTCATGGTCGCCATAGGTGGAGCTGGAGGCAGCATACACAAACGCCTTGACCTTCGCATCGCGTGCGGCCACCAGCATGTTCAGAAAACCGCCGACGTTCACGCTGTTGCTGGTGATCGGATCGTTCAGCGAGCGCGGCACCGAGCCGAGCGCTGCCTGGTGCAGCACATAATCGACCCCCGAGACCGCCTTCTGGCAGGTCTCCAGGTCGCGGATGTCGCCCTCGATGAAGCTGAAACGGGACCAGAGCTGCGGCCCGACTGCCTGCTGAACCTCGTCCAGGTTGTACTGGTGGCCGGTGGCGAAGTTGTCCAGGCCAACCACCGTCTGGCCCAGCCGCAGCAACGCCTCGAGCAGATTCGAACCAATGAACCCGGCGCAGCCCGTGACCAGCCATACTTTCGGTTCGGCCTGCAGGCGGGTGGTAACTTCTTCGTAGCGCGTACTCATATAAAACCCCCGTTTACAACCGCAGATCGGACGCCTCGGGCGCCAGCGCGTACTTCAGGTCGTACAGCACATGCTCGGGCTTGCCCAGCGCCCGGATCGCCTCGGCGCCCATTTCGACAAACTGGTGATGTGACACCGCCAGGATGATCCCATCGTACGCGCCCTGGCTGGGCGCCTGTACTGGCCGGATGCCGTATTCATGCACCGCTTCGTCAGCCTCCACCCACGGGTCATACACATCGACCTCGACCGCATACTCGCCCAGCTCCTTGACGATATCGACCACCCGCGTGTTGCGCAGGTCCGGGCAGTTCTCCTTGAAGGTCAGCCCCATCACCAGCACCCGCGAGCCCTGCACCTGGATGCGCCGCTTGGTCATGGCCTTCACAAGCTGCGAGACCACGTACCCGCCCATCGAATCGTTCAGCCGGCGCCCGGCCAGGATGATCTCCGGGTGGTAGCCGATGGACTGCGCCTTGTGCGTCAGGTAGTACGGGTCCACGCCGATGCAGTGCCCGCCCACCAGGCCGGGGCGAAAGGGCAGGAAGTTCCACTTGGTGCCCGCCGCCTGCAGCACCGCCTCGGTGTCGATGCCCATTCTGTTGAAGATCAGCGCCAGCTCGTTGATCAGTGCAATGTTCACGTCGCGCTGCGTGTTCTCGATCACCTTGGCCGCCTCGGCCACCTTGATCGAGGAGGCCTTGTGCGTGCCCACCGTGATGATCTCGCGGTACAGCGCATCGACCAGCTCGGCCACCTCGGGCGTGGAGCCGGAGGTCACCTTGCGGATGGTCGAGACGCGGTGCTCCTTGTCGCCCGGGTTGATGCGCTCGGGGCTGTAGCCGGCAAAGAAGTCTTCGTTGAACTTCAGGCCCGAGACGCGCTCGAGCACCGGCACGCAGTCTTCCTCGGTCGCGCCTGGATAGACGGTGGATTCATAAATGACAATGTCGCCGCGCTTGAGGATCTTGCCTATGGTCTCGCTGGCGCGGATCAGCGGCGTCAGGTCCGGCTGCTTGTATTCGTCAATCGGCGTAGGCACCGTTACGATGAATACGTTGGCCTGGGCAAGCTGCTCAGCCTCGCTGCTGAAGCTCAGCTGGCTGGCCTGCGCCAATTCCTCGCTGCTGACCTCCAGCGTATGATCCTGGCCGTCCTTCAGCTCGGCGATACGTCGCGCGTTGATATCGAACCCCAGTACGGACCGCTTCTTGCCGAACTCGACGGCCAGCGGCAGGCCTACATAGCCCAGTCCGACAATTGCGAGTTTCACGTCTTGAATCTGCAACTTGGTTCTCCCACGCAGTGCGCTAAAAGTAGCGATAACTAAAAAGATAATGAATGAATTTCATGACCGGACAACACCGTTTTCACTTGCGGCGATGGTTCCGGCCCAGCGACGGCAGCAGCAGCCAGGAAGGCCGGCGCCATGAAACCAGTCGCGAATAAAGCCACATGTAAACCATGGAAAACACCACTATGCTCGCGCAAAGCATCCATGTGCTGTCCCACCAGATCGTTGCCGGCACCAGGCCGATGAGAGCCAGCACCCACAGATAGGGCGAGGTCATTGCGTTGCATAGCGCCGGCACGGCATGGCGCCGGTCGCGGCTGAATGTCACGCGCACCAGGCGGCGGAATACAAGCTGGTGTAGATGCAGCGCATCAGGCTGGTCTACGGGCGTGCCCCGCTTGAAACGGCGGCGCCAGATGGAAAACATCGTCTCGAATATGGGGTAGAACAGTACCGCCAATGCATAGAAAGGCGACACGCTGGGGTTGCGCACGACGAGCTGTACGGCAAGCTCAGCCAGCATGAAGCCCAGGAAATATGCGCCGCCGTCGCCCAGGAACACCCGACCGAAGGGGAAATTCCATACCAGAAAGCCCAATGTTGCCGAGGCCAGCGCAGCCGATACCAGGAAAATGGGAATATCCCCCACCTGCATGGCAACCAGCGCCAGCGAGATGGCCATCAGCGTGGCAATCATGCCGGCCAGGCCGTTCATGCCGTCCACGATATTCAGCGCATGCGTACAGCCGCCCACGGCGACCATGGTGAACAGCAGGGAAACAGGCCAGAAAGACAGAATGACATCTGCCCAGGGCAGCCCGACACGGGATACGCCACCGAGCAGCCACCACGCGATCGCGGCGGATACGAACGCAGCCAGCAAGCGCTTTCCCGCGCCGATTTCCTTGGTGATATCTTCCAGCAGCCCCGCGACAAAGACAGGAAGCGCCGCAATGAACAGCACAGGCCAGAGCCAGGTGAGCGTCATATTGCTCGGCCCCAGCACCAGCAGGCCCGCCAGGCTGCCGGCGACCACGGCAAGCCCCCCCACCCTGGGCGTCGACCGCGAGTGGCTGGCCTGGACTTTGTTCAGATCCGTATCGCCCGTGAAGCGGCCATGCCAGCGTTCGGACGCAACAATCAGCCCGCCCACCATGAATGCGACGATACAGATATAAAACCAGGTAAAGGATTCCCAAAGCTGAGGCGACAACACAAAAACCCTGTTAGCTGTTAGAGAGACGGGCACCCAATATTATCGGCTGCAATTGTATGAATGCTGGAACTTCGCGGGTAATAAACGTAACAATACCTAAAATAGAAAAAAAAAGCCCGAGATCGTGAGATCTCGGGCTAAATCCACCAAAGGAGGAGGGTGGAGGAGACAACCGGGGCATGTCGCCGCTACCAAAGCCTACGCACTTGCTTTCGGCTTGAGACGAGTGACTGAGGGTTTACCCGCTGCAATCACGTTGCGACATCCAATAACTGAATTGTATAGCCTTCTTTTGTGCGTTGCAAGATCTACAAGCAAAAAAACTACAGAGACGTTGTTTTGTTGCGTTTTGGATACTATGCCACAGCGCGGTTATCCATTGCGTAATTAAGTGTTAATACGAATTGCGGAGTGCGCCAAGGCGATTTTCAGCACCCTGAAGGCAATGGTGAAGAACTCCGGCATTGTGGCCGGAGCTTCTCCGCCACAATCCAGGGGCGTCTTTGACGCCGCATTGATATGGCCTCGCTTGACCTCGCCGTAAACGGCGAGGCTTGCGCTTTGGCGCGTGGTCAGATGCGGTAGGCCGTGGTTGTCATGACCTTGGACATGGCCCTCATCAGCCCCCTGACTGGCAGCGGCAGCCGGTGCGCCCCATTGCTTTCCGCCGTGTTGCGATGCTGGATTTCATCATCGCGCATCTGGGTCACGATACGCCGGGAACGCTCGTCCTGCGGGGGCAGCTCGCTCAAATGCTTGTCCAGATGCTGCTCGACCTGTTTTTCGGTTTCGGCCATGAAGCCGAGGTTGGGGCCGACACCGGCGCGGCCTGCCGCCACCCCCAGCGCGAACGAGCCCGCGTACCAGAGCGGGTTCAGCAGGCTGGGACGGCTTTTCAGCTCGCCGATCCGGTCGCGGCACCAGGCCAGATGATCCACCTCCTCGGCGGCAGCTTTGTAAAGGACCGCCCGAATTGCTGCATCGCGACAAAAAAGCGCCTGACCGCGGTACAAAGCCTGAGCGCAAATCTCCCCTACATGGTTAACCCGCATAAGCCCGGCCGCATGCCGCTGCTCCTGCTCGGTCAGCTCGGGGCCGCCGGATACCTCAGCCTTGCCGGCCGGATTGGGGCGGCCTGCCTGGGCGGATCCGCCCAGCACCTGTGCCGCCCTGCCTGCTTCGGCCAGCATGCGATCCAGCACCCCCATGCGGCGTACAAATGCCGGGCCCGCAGCCCGAACGCCGGGGGCATCAGTATTGTCTTGATGTTCCATAGTGACTCCTGATGATACGTGAAGAACTCCGGCCTGGTGGCCGGAGCTTCTCCGCCACAATGCAGAGGCGCCTTTGGCGCCGCATTGATATGGCCTCGCTTGACCTCGCCGTGAACGGCGAGGCTTGCGCTTTGGCGCATGGTCAGGCCATTATCGCAAAAAGTCGACTATGCGACGACGCCATGCCCAGAGCCAGATCAGCGGCAGGATGATTGCCAGCGCCACCAGACCATTGCCGGCAATTTCCTGGTCATCCAGCAGATAGAAATTGCACAGGCGCGTGACGCTGTCGCGGTACAGCATGCCGACGATGGCTGACATCCAGCAGAAATTTCCCAGGAAAAACAGCTGCACCACCACATGGGACCGCCGCAGCGCGTCGTACAGCGCCGCCCCCGCGATGAAGAGCATCAGGTATTTGGACAGCGCCTCTGGCCAGTGCAGCAGCACATCATCCAGCGCCTTGGGGATCATCCAGTAGGCCCCCACGATATTGAACAGCAGCAGCCCGGCCAGCCCCTGCACATTGAAGCCAGCCAGCCAGCGCGCCAACGCTCCCGCCGGCCTGCAGGCCAGCCAGCGCCCCGCGCATAATCCCGCCCCCACAATCAGCGGAATATGAACCAGCATGTGCAGCGACATCGCCCGCGTGAGCACACTGTCCAGAAGCAGCGCGGCGAGCAGCAGGGCCGCGCTTGCCGCCGCCCATTGCAAGCCGCCGCCGCGAAAACCGGGAATGCGGGCTTTCAGGAACGAGCGGGCGTTGCCGGCCCGGCGCGCAGCGGCAGTGAAGAACGCTGGCCTTGTGGCCGGAGCTTCTCCGCCACAGCGCAGGGGCGCCTTTGGCGCCGCATCGATATGGCCTTGCTTGACCTCGCCGTTCACGGCGAGGCTTGCGCTTTGGCGCGTGGTCATGCTCCGCCTCCCGTTTCAGCCTCGGCCCTGGCGACGGCATTTTCCCGCTCGCCCGGGGAGGCATCATGCGTTTTCGCGCTGCCCCGCCTGGATGGATCCATAACTGCATGCTCGCTGGCAGCCGGAGCCGGACCCGCTACCCTTCCGGACAAGGCTCCCTTCCCATGCGAAGCCGCCCTGCCAAGCATGGCCTTGACATATGCCAGCAACCCATCGGTGTCGCCAATGTCCAGCACGCGCGCCAGACGTCCGTCAGGCGTCACGATATGGTAGGCAGCGTTGTGCTCGAACTGACCATAGGGCGCGGGAATGACAATGATGCCGAAAGCATCGAGCAAAGCCTTGCGCTCACTCTCCTGCTCAATACCCGCAAAACGCCAGAAATGCGTGTCCGCGCGCATGCTCGACGCGTAGCGCGCAAGCCGCTCGGGAGAGTCGTGCGGATCAAAGCTCAGGCTGAGTATGCGTACCTGCCGGCCCAGCCCCGCCCGATCAAGCGCATCCTGCAACTGCTGCATCTCTCCGCCCATGGCAAGACAGATGGAAATGCAGCGTGTATAGATAAAATTGACAATGGTCAGCCGCCCATCCGCGCGCAAGTCTCGCAGGAGGGAAACGGCTTGCCCGTCCTGGCCCAGCAGCACGGCGTCGGGCAAGGCGCGAGGAACGCTGGCGATGTCGGCCCTGCGGGCCGATTCCGTGGTGACGACGCTGAAACCATCTGTCTTGGCGTAAATAGCCGCTACGCCGCCCAGACATACCAGCAGCAGGGCCAGCAGGGTTTTCATGTGGGCCGCAGCATCATTTCATGGCGTTCAGGTCAGCATCGCCATTCCAGGGTGTTGCCTGGGCCTGCGTGGCTTCGCGCACCTGTTTCACCAGCGCCTCGTCCACAGGCTCAGCCGAATTGCCAAAGTCTCCACGTATATGACTGACCACGGCTGCTATCTCGGCATCGCTCAGCTTGTCCTTGAACGTCGGCATGGCGCCGTTGTACTTGGTGCCTTCCACAGTCAGCTCGCCTGTGATGCCGTGCAGCACAATCGCCACCACGGTCTCCGGCTTGCCCGTAACCCACTCCGAACCCGCCAGGGGAGGAAATACCCCCGGCAGCCCGGCCCCCGTAGCCTGATGACAGGCCAGGCATTGGGCCGTATAGAGCTGGCCGCCGTCCACCTCGCCGCCCGCGCCGCCGGAAGCGGTGTGGAAGTCCGCCGCGACACGCTGGTCTCCGAGCTGAGCCGGGGCCGGCTGATAGGATAGATACAGATAGCTGATCGCCCAGATGAACAGGCCAGCGACGATAATGATCACCACCCACGGCACAGGACGGTTGCCCTCATAAGGCTCGGGCATCTCGCGCTGCTGCGCCTGGATCTTTCTGGAATCGTCGTTCATTGCTGGCCTCCCTGCCCGGTTTGAGCTTCGGCGTCACCTCCGTCTCCAGCAGGCAGCCCCGCCGGCGGCGTCACGGGATAGGTGCGGTCCAGCGCAAGCAGATAGGCAACCAGGTCGCGCGCCTCCGGCTTGGCCACAACGACCTTGCCCGGGGGCTCATAGCCGGGCGGCAGCGCAACCACCTTGTCGCCCTCCTCGGCCTTGTCCTTGATTTCGAACATGTATGGATAGGCGGGCATGATGCTGCCAGGGGTATATGCGCGCGGCTGATAGAGATGGCCCAGATTCCAGTCTTCGCTGGGCTGGCGGGCGCCTATATTCAGCAGATCGGGCCCCGTGCGCATCGTACCGAGGAGATGGGGGTGATCATAGAAATAATCGCCTGCCACCGGCGCCCTGCCCCAGCCACGCTTGAAATCCGGCGCTTGCTGCTGGCCGCGAGGCTGTTGCGAATGACAGTACACACAGCCATTCTCTATGTAGACCTGGCGGCCTCGCAGCTGCTGCGAAGTGTACGGCTTGAGCCCCGGAGAAGGCTCTACATCGGACAACTGCATGTAGGGGAGGACGACGAGGGTGGCAGTCGCCAGCGCCAGGGTGACCATCGCGCCACCCAAGAGTTTGTATTCGCTTTCCATAGTCAGACTTCCTGGGCGACCGCGGCCTGCTCGACAGGCTTGCGCGATGTGTGAAACAGGGCTGGGCCGATACGCTTGCGCCCATAGCGCAGTGCCATCACGATGAAGTGGAAGGCAAAGACCAGGTGACCCAGCGTCATGATCGCGCCGCCCACGGTGCGCGCCTCAAGATAGGGAATGGTCACGCGCACGGAATCCATGAAGGGGCGCGCGGCATCCAGCATGGCTTCGCCCTGCAGCCAGCCGCCTATGGACAGGCCGATGAAATACACGGCGAACCCCAGCACAACCAGCCAGAAATGCGCGGCGATCAGGCGGGGATAAGGCCATTCCCACGACATCACGCGCGGCATCACGAAATAAATGGCGCCGAACATGACGAGAGAGAAGAAGCCATACAGCCCCAGGTGGGCGTGCGCTACCGTGAAGTGCGTGAAGTGCGTCACGGTATTGATGCTGCGCAGCGCTTCGAACGAACCCTGAATCGAGCTCAGCGTATACATCATCCCGCCCAGCACGATGAAGCGCAGCGTGGGCGAATAGATCAGCGTCTTGAAGTGATGGCGCATGGTCAGGTGCTGGTTCACCGAGAAGGCCAGCACCGGCACGATCATCATCATGCTCTGCACGATGGAAAGCGTGATCAGCCAGCTGGGAACCGGCCCGCCCACCAGATGGTGGCCACCCACCTGGCCATAGAAAAAGGCTAGCGCCCAGAAGCCGATCAGAGACAGGTTGTACGACTGGATCGGACGCCCGATGATCTTGGGCAGGAAGTAATAGACCGAGGCCAGCGCCACCGGCGTATAGAAAAGGCCCAGCACATTATGGCCGAACCACCAGTTCATCGTTGCCTGCTCCACACCGAAGTGCACGCCCGGCAGGTTGCCGACCAGGAACAGGATGGGGAACCAGAACAGCGCCGCGCCCATGTACCAGATCGACACATACAGGTGCTTGACCTTGCGGTTCTGCAGTGTGAATACCAGAGGAAGGCCGATCAGCGCGCCTCCGATCACGAACAGGATATCGATCTGCCAGGGAATTTCCAGCCACTCGAGACCGTCATTCAACCCGGCCGCGATGCTGCCCAGCCCCGCAATAAGGGCGGCGTTCCACAGCATACAGCCCAGCAGCGCAAAGCGCCCGCCGATAAGCCCGGTCTTGAGCAGGCGCGGCAATGTCCAGAGGGCGACGCCGAACGCCGCCATGGGCGCCCAGCCATAGGCTACGGCGTTCAGGTGCAGCGTGCGGGTGCGGCCGAACGTGAGCCAGGCATACTGCGTGAGAAAGTCCGGCTCGTGCAGCTTGTAGGAGCTGAGCACGCCAGCCAGCGAAGCGAAGATCAGCCACACGATTGCACAGGACAGGAATACAAACACAACCCCCGCCGAAGACTGGTCGGCCTGCACGCGATCGCGCAGTTCCTTGCGCGCTGCAGCCTCGTCCGTTGCCACCGTGATGGGATGATGGGTTGCGTCCACGGTGCGCTGCAGTGCGCTGCGCTGGGCAGCAGTGGCCGAAGGATCCTCGATCTGGCCTATCTCGCCTTCAGAAAAGATGACATTGGCAGCAGCAGGATTGTCATCGAAAAGATGATGCCGCAGTGACCAGATGAAAACGAACAGGCCGGTCACCGACAGGATGAACGTCAGCAACAGTATTACAGTAGTATTCATATGCATTCCAGGCCAAGAAATCCGAAACGCATGCCATTGCAGGCCTCGCATGCGAGCAGCGCCGGCAAACCGTTTCAGATGCAAACATTTGACATGCTACGTATTCTTTCTTGAAGCTTAAGCAATTACCCTGACCAACATACGGTATTGCAGCGCCGTCCCCGATGCCTCACTTTCGCGGCAAGCCCGACGAAATCTGCCTTTCATGGAAAAAGTGGGACATATTGTCCCAGTTGTCCGAAAGCAACATTTTCGCGGCTGCCGAGCTGCTTTCCTCTCCTTTTTTCGGGATGGCGGCACAGTACGCAGCCTGGGCAGCGCCGTCGTGAAGTAGGTATCATTACTCTTTCTCCCGCAGCAGGAATCTGACAATGGAATGCACAATAGACTGGCATGGCCCCGAGGGCATGCTGTTCGTGGCTCGCACAGGCACGGGCCACGTCGTTGCCATGGATGGCGCCCCTGACGGCGGCGGCAACAATCTTGCCCCCCGTCCGATGGAAATGCTGCTTACAGGTGCGGGGGGCTGTTCCGCCTACGATGTCGTACTGATACTGAAGCGTGGACGCCATGACATCCGGCACTGCCAGGTCAAGCTGGAGGGCGAGCGCGCCGCGACCGATCCCAAGGTGTTCCTCAAGATCAATTTTGCCTATACGGTGACCGGGAAGGGGCTGAGCCCCGCCGTGGTCGAGCGGGCGGTCAAGCTTTCACATGAGAAGTACTGCTCAGCATCGGCCATGCTCGCCGAGACAGCCGAGATCACACATACCGTCAATATCGTCGAAGCCTGAATCCGACGGGGCGGGCACGGCGCCCCATCGGGAAACAGCCGCCCTGCGGCGATCCAGCCCTATCCCCAGCATCAGACATGAAACAATATCTCGAACTGGTCCAGAACATTTTTGACAACGGCGCCTGGCAGGAAAACCGCACAGGCATCCGCACGCTCAGCATTCCCGGCGCCATGATGCGTTTCGATCTGCAGCAAGGCTTTCCCGCCGTCACGACCAAGAAGCTTGCCTTCAAGTCAGCCATCGGCGAAATGGTGGGCTTCCTGCGCGCCACGCGCAGCGCGGCGCAGTTCCGTGAGCTGGGCTGCAAGGTCTGGGACCAGAACGCCAACGAAAACACACAGTGGCTGGCCAACCCGTACAGGCTGGCCGAAGACGACCTTGGCCCCGTCTATGGCGTGCAATGGCGCCAATGGCCGGCATACAAGCTGCTGGATCCCGCTACCCCCCAAGGCAAGGACCAGATCCGTCATGCCCTTGGCCAGGGCTACACCGAGATCGGCCAGGTAGACCAGGAAGGCGGCCCGCGCGTGGTGCTGTACAAGGCCATCGACCAGCTGCGCGCCTGCCTGGATACCATCATGAAGGATCCTGGCAGCCGACGCATCCTGTTCCACGGCTGGAACTGGGCCCAGCTCGAAGAAATGGCCTTGCCGCCCTGCCACCTGCTGTACCAGTTCCTGGTCAACAAACAGGCGGGCGAGATTTCGCTCTGCCTGTATATCCGCAGCAACGATGTAGGCCTGGGTACGCCCTTCAACCTGACCGAAGGCGCAGCGCTGCTGCATCTGATGGGGCGCCTGACGGGCTACAAGCCGCGCTGGTTCACCTACTTCATCGGCGATGCCCACATCTACGAAAACCACGTCGACATGCTGCAGGAACAACTGCGCCGCGAACCCTACCCGGCCCCCAGACTCTCACTGTCCGACCGCATCCCCGACTACGCCGTCACAGGCAGGTACGAACCGGAATGGCTCGAGAAAGTGCAGCCGGGCGACTTCCAGCTGGAGGGCTACCAGCACCACGCGCAGCTGACGGCACCCATGGCTGTCTGAGCGGCCGAGCGGACGGCACATGCCGAGCCATAGTCATGCTGCCGGCCTCTGGGTAGTGCGTCCAGAGGCCTCTCGATAGAGTTGCCCGCAAGCGTAACCACAACGAGACACTTCTCGCCTGCAAGAGCCTGAAGGGCTGTGGTTAGCGAGGGCGCCCGGTTTCTAGGGTATTCAAGTCCATATCAAATGCCCGCGAGCGCTGCAGTTCACCTGGAGCCGCCTCGCACTGCATGGCCATGTGCAGCCCTGGGATTGATATCCAGAAACATATCAATCTCTTCACGAATGATTCTGGCGACCTCAACCTGGCGCTTTTGCGTCATGCGGTTATCGAGGGCAGCTACACTGATGCCGCCTACGACACCACCTTCTTTGGCGATCAGGGTGACACCAACGCCTGTCACCTGGCTGACCGCATGGCTGCCTATGACGGCATAGCCAAGCTTGCGTGCCTTCGTGATGCGGGATCTCAGTTCGTCCAGCCGCAATGTCCTGTATTTGAGAAATCGTGTCCGATTTGTGCGCAGATAATGCTCGGTAGTGGCCTCGTCAAATGTAGACAGCATCGCGAGCCCTCCGGCGCCGACACCTATAGGCTGGCGGTTTCCTTCCGGAATAGCCAATGCCTGTATCGGGTATGAGCCTACTTCACGCGCAATACAAAGCGTGTCCAGGTCCTGCAATATAACCAGGAACGAGGCATCCTCCGTGCGGGCGGAGATGCGCCGCAGCAAGGGGCGATAGCGCGCGGAAAGCGAAGATTGAACCGAGAGCGACGCGCCAAGCCGCCCACAGTATTCTCCAAGATAGTATTTCTTGCTACGGACGTTCCGGCTCAGCAAGCCGGCCTGCTCCAGCTGCGTCAGCAGGCGCAAAGCTGTGGGCTTGGTCAGGCCGAGCCGTCCGCAGACATCGACCAGGCGTAAGCCTTCCTCATGATGCTGTTCAACCATTTTCAGGATGTCGAACGCTTTCTGGACACTGGTGTGCTTATTCATGGCGGTACTTAAGGGCCTATGCACTAAGTTTCGTATGCTGGAACTTTACATCTATTTGACGGGGTAAGCCGGGGTTGGCCCCTAGGCGCTGCGACTGGAGAATGGAGCACTACGAAATACGTCGCAGGACAGCATCATGAACGTCTACATCACCGGTATCGGCCATACCCCGCTCGGTCGCCATCCCGACCTCTCGGTCAAGCAGCTTACGGAACAGGCAGTTGGCCTTGCTCTCAAAGATAGCGGCAATGCGCTTGACGACATTCAGGCCGCTTGGTTTTCAAACGTCAGGCAGGGCCAGATGGAAAAGCAGAACTCCATACGCGGCCAGTGTGCACTGAACGCCGCCGGTTTCAGCGGCATTCCGATTTTCAACATCGAGAACGCATGCGCAAGCAGCAGTTCCGGGCTTTTTAATGCCTGCATGGCAATTGAGTCGGGCATGTTTGACACCGTGCTGGTTGCGGGTACGGAGAAAATGTTTTATCCAGAAAAAAAGGCGGAAATGATGACTGCCTTTTTCGGCGGCACCGACATCCATAGGCTCAAGCAGACCTGGGATTTTTTCTGCGATCTGGAGACCGATCCGGAAATACGCGCTCGCCTGAATACACCAGGCGCCTGGAACACCCAGAGTTTCTTTATGGATATTTATGCGGCAATGGCTCGCCAGCATATGCGTGCCTATGGCACGACCCAGAGGCAGATTGCCAGCGCAGCCGCCAAAAACCACGCCCACTCCACAATGAATCCGCTGGCGCAGTATCAGAAAGACATGTCGATCGACGATGTACTGGAAAGCCCAGAAATCGCCTGGCCGCTGACACGCGCCATGTGCGCACCCATTTCGGACGGTGCATCCGCAGTTATCCTTTCCAGTGCACGGGTATTGACCGGCGAAGGCCGCGAGCGTGCCATACGCATCGCAGGCCTGGGGGCTGCCAGCACGGTGAACCGAGACATCACGGATATGGACAGGCATTGCGTGCATCTGGCGGCCCGGCGCGCCTACGCCATGGCTGGCATCACCCCCCACGACATCGACATAGCCGAAGTACATGACGCGTCTAGCTTTGCCGAATTGCTGCAGATAGAGAACCTGGGCTTATGCGAACGCGGGCAAGGCGGCTCGTACACAGAAAGCGGCGCCACCAGCCTCGGCGGGCGAACACCGGTCAATGTTTCAGGCGGCCTGGTGTCAAAAGGGCATCCCATTGCCGCCACGGGGTTAATACAAATCCACGAACTGGTCACCCAACTGCGCCATGAGGCTGGCAGCCGGCAGGTGGCCGGCGCAAGAACTGCAGTCGCCGAGAATGGCGGCGGTTTCCTTAAATACGAAGATGCCGCTGCAATCGTCACCGTGCTCAGCAACAAGCGGGACTAAGATGCAGCCTATCGACTTTTTTCTCCGAAGCACCAGGCTGTATCCGGAGCATACGGCGGCTATTGACACAGGCACAGGCCGCACACTGACCCATGCCAGCCTGAGAGACCAGGCGTTCTCATTAGCCGCAGCGCTTCAAACGCTGTCAGGCAAGAAACGCCCGGTCGTCGCGACGCTCGCGGGCAATTCGATCGAGATGCTGCTGGGCATACTGGCGACCTATGCGTGCGGGGGCATTCTAGTCCCACTGACGCCTACCGTTGTCGAGAAAGACATTGCACGGCAGCTTGCATGCGCCAGGCCCGACCTGATTCTGTATGACAGCTGCTACGAAGATCTCATCCAGACATACGACGGCCTGCGTCTGTGCAACGATACAGCCGGAGACTGCCCGGTCGCTCATGTCATCGCACAGCATGCGGGCAGGGAAGCCGAAAGAGCGCATGGCGGGCTCGACGAAATAGCCGCCATCAAGTTTACGGGAGGCTCATCGGGCATACCCAAGGCCGTGCAACAGTCTTTCCGGTGCATCAACACCATGGTTGCATCCCTCATGATGGTGTATGGCTTCGATTGCCGTGAGCGCTTTCTGCTTGCGCCGCCCATGACACATGGCGCAGGAACCTTTGTGCTGCCTGTGCTGGGCGTGGGAGGCAGCCTGGTCATCGCAAACAAGGCAAGCGCAGCGCAGCTGCATCACCTCATGGACGAGCATCAGATCACTTCCACATGGGTGCCACCCACGCTGCTGCAAAGGCTGGTCGACGTACAACAATCACTGGATACGCCTCTCCCAGCCTTACGCAATCTTCTTTATGGCGGTGCGCCGTGCCCGGGACGCATCATCGATCAGGCAATAGAAAGCTTTGGGCCTGTACTGGGAGTTACCTATGGCCTGACCGAGGCACCTGTCATCATCAGCGGCATGTCCGGTGCTGTGGGATCACTGCCCGAGAATCGCGGCAGCGCCGGCAGCATTGGACCGATGACGCGCGTGGCCGTCGCGGGCGCCGACGGGAGCCCCATCGAAGCGCCCAACACAACCGGAGAAATCATTGCCACTGGTGATCTGCTCATGTCCGGATACCTCAACATGCCCGAGCAGACCACCGCCGTACTGAAGGACGGCTGGTTCCACACAGGGGACATCGGACACATTGATGAACGCGGATTCGTGTTCATCAAGGGGCGGTCAAAAGACATCATCATCAGCGGCGGCTTCAATGTCTATCCATCCGATGTGGAGGATGCCTATCTGAAGCATGACGAGATCAAGGAATGTGTTGTGTTCGGCGTGCCGGATGAAACGTGGGGCGAGCGGGTCGAAATGGCCGTTGTCCTGGAAAGCCCGGGCGTAGTGGGCGCTGAGGAGTTGACGCGCTTCGGCAAACAGGAATTGGGTTCGGTTCGGACACCCAAGAATATCCATATCTTAAATTCTTTTCCCAAAAACGAGCTGGGAAAAATCGACAAAAGACGCATTGTGTCGTCCCTGCGCGATGAAAACCAGCATGAGGAGCATTAACCATGAAAATCCAGAAACTGATCGCGGGCATCACTTGCATGATGGCGGCCTCGTTCGCCAGCCCCACCCTGGCCGCCTATCCCGACCAGCCCATACGCTTTGTGGTTGGCTTTCCGCCTGGTGGTTCCACGGATATTGTGACGCGCATTCTGGCCGAAGGGCTTTCAAAGGAGCTGAGCCAGCCCGTTGTAGTGGACAACAAGGCGGGCGCGGGCGGTGCCATTGCCGCCGCGTCCGTGGCTGCGGCAAAGCCGGATGGGTATACGATTTTCCTCGGAACGGTAGCGACCAACGTCATCAATCCTTTGCTGCGCAAGAGCATAAAGTTCGATCCGATCAACGATTTCACCATGATCGGAGAAGTAGGCTTCTACACAAATCTGATATTGGTAAACGCCGACTCCAAGTACCAGGATCTGAACGCGCTGATCGCCGCCGCCAAGAGCAGCCCCATGTCATATTCCAGCCCTGGCGCAGGCACCTCGCCGCATATGACCGGCGAATACTTCAAGATGCTTTCCCAGGCTGACATTCAGCACGTCCCCTTCTCCGGCAGCGGCCCGGCGCTTACAGCCCTGATGGGCGGCCATGTGGATGTCGGATTCGATAACCTCCCCGCAGCCCTTGGTCTGGTCAAATCAGGAAAAATCAAGGCGCTGGCGATTACCAGCACCGTACGCATCAAAGAGCTGCCTGATGTGCCCACAGCGGACGAGCTGGGCGTAAAAGGCATGAATGTAGATGCATGGGTCAGCGTCATGGGCCCCGCCCACATACCTGAGGACAGACTGAAGGTCTTGAGCACCGCATTGCTGAAAGTGCTTGCCACGCCCGAAACCGCCGAAAAGCTTGAAGCAAACGCAGTCACGATCAAAGCCACAAGCCCCGAAGAGCTGCAGGCGTATATCGAGGCGGAAACCACGAAATGGAGCCATGTCGTCAAGACTTCGGGTGTAAAGGTCGAATAGCGGCAAACCCTATTCATCATGTGGCAGCTGGCTGGGCAGCCGTACCGGTGCCGGATCCCCCGGGGCTCAGCCGCGCACAGCCAGACCCATTGGCCTGCATGCCGCAAGGTCGGCCGCCACCGATCCTGGGCCGAGGCGGTGGAATATGCGAAAATCCGGCAACTGGCCTCACGAAGCAATCCATGTCCACACCCACCATTCAGATCGTCGTTGCCTATTCCGACAACCGTGTCATCGGGCGCGATAACACGCTGCCCTGGCGGCTGCCGTCCGACCTTGCGCATTTCAAGCGCGCCACGCTGGGCAGCCCGATTGTCATGGGCCGCAATACCTGGGAATCGCTGGGCCGGCCCCTGCCGGGACGCCTGAATGTCGTCATCTCGCGCAACCCGGACTACCAGGCGTCCGGCGCCACGGTCTGCACTTCGCTCGAAAGCGCGCTCGAAGCGTGTCGCGGGACGGCGGCAGACAAGATCAGCATCATCGGCGGCGAGCAAATTTTCCGGCACGCCCTGCCTGCGGCCAACTGTGTCATCGCCACTGAAGTACATGCACAGATCGAGGGCGATACCTGGTTTCCCGAGCTGCCACAGGCGGAGTGGAAAGAAACCGAGCGCCTGCCCCAGGCGGAAGAAAACGGCCTGCGTTTCGATTTCGTGCGCTACGAACGCGCCCGCTGATCAGAGACTGCGCAATCAGCCAAAGGGCCTGGAGCCTTTCTCAATCATCTTGCGGATGAACTTCCACAATGCCGGGTGCACTGAGTAAGCGACATTGAAGCGCAGCCAGCCGGTATCCGCCTGTGCCGGATCGAAGTAAGAACCTGGCGCAAGCCAAATGCCGTCAAGCAGCGCCTGCTCCGCCAGGTGCAGGGCGCCCCTGTCGCGCCACGCGCCGGGCAGCCGGGCCCACAGGAACAGGCCCGCGCCCGGACGGGCATAGACATCCATCCCATGTTCATCCATGAGCTCGCATAGCTCGCCGTGCGCCTGGCGCAAGCGCTCCTGCACACGCTGCAGATGCATCCGGTGGCGTCCCTGCCTCAGCACCTGATGCACCGTGCGCTCCATCATCTCGGGCGTGGTGAGGCCAAGCGCCATCTTGGTGCAGGCAAACGCGCGGGTCAGCCCCGCATCAGCCACCACATAACCTACGCGCATCGAGGGCATGATGCTTTTTGAGAATCCGGACACGAGAACCACCCGGCCAGTGTCAGCCATCGCCGCGAGCATGGGGCCGAGCTCCGGCAGCAGATCACGCGACACATCATCTTCGATGATGCGGAAATCATGGCGTTCGGCCAGCTGCAGCACCCTGAATGCATTGTTCATGCTCAGGCTGGTGCCCGTTGGGTTGTGCAACACCGTGGTGACAAACAAAGCCTTGATGCGGTGCTCGCGGGCCAATGCCTCCAGTTCGTCGATACGCAGGCCCTCAGGGCTGCGCTCCACGCCATGGACCGTCACGCCGGCCAGTCGCAGCGTAGGCAGGATATTGGCATAGCAAGGCAGCTCGACCGCGATGGCATCCCCCGGGCGGAGCAATGTCCGGATCACGATATCCAGCCCCTGGCTGGCGCCCTGGGTCAGCAGGACCTGATCCGCTTCCAGTGCGAGCCCATGCTCGCCCAGCGTCTGCCGCACATACTCGCGCAGGGGAAAATAGCCATAGGGGTGACCGTAGCCGGCCAGCTGGTTGATCGGTGTGCGCGCAACCTGCCGCAATGACTGCCGCAGCCCGCCATCATCCAGCCACTCTGTGGGCAGCCACCCGCAGCCGGACTTGATCGGTATGGAATGGTCGGCAAAAACGTCGGACAGCAGCCACGCAGCCCCAAGGCGCGGCGGCATCCAGCCAGCAGCCTGTGCCGCCGGGCGGGCGCCAGGCGCGGCTGGCGCGACCCGATAGCCCGAGCCCGGCCGTGCCACCAGCCAGCCCTGCGCCACCATTCTGCCGTAGGCGGCCGATACCGTGAAGGCGCTCAGACCATGCTCGCGCGCGAATGCGCGTATGGAAGGCAGCGCCATACCGGGGCGCAATACGCGCCCCCGGATGGCTTCCACCAGGGCGGCAACCGCCTGGTCGACAAGCGGTTCGGCATGGCGCCGGTCGCGAACAGGCTCGAAGAAACGCATGCCCTCTCCTTGACAGTACAGTTAATTCTATCCCATCAATACAGTTGAAAGATTTCAACCTCACCGTATATTTATTTGCGATGCGGGCCAGCCGAGAATAGCCGCATAGCCTTACCGCTAACGGTTTTTTTCGACACCTCCGGCATGCTCCGGCCAATACACCTGTCTTATTCCTGTTTCCGAGGCGATCATGACCAGCCAAGCCAATATTCCCGATCTGTCGCATCTGTGGATGCCTTTCACCGCCAACCGCCAGTTCAAGGAACACCCGCGCCTGCTGGCCCGCGCCAAGGGTATGTACTACACCTCTGCCGATGACCGCCAGATTCTGGACGGCACGTCGGGCCTGTGGTGTGTCAATGCCGGTCACGGGCGGCAGGAAATCATCGACGCCATCTCGAAGCAGGCCGCCGAAATGGACTATGCCCCCAGCTTCCAGCTGGGACATGAGGGCTCCTTCCATGCGGCAACAGCGGTTGCACGACTGATGCCCGAAGGCATGGATCGCATTTTCTTCACCAACTCCGGGTCTGAATCGGTGGACACCGCACTCAAGATCGCCCTGGCCTACCATAGGGCGCGCGGCGAGGGCCAACGCACCCGGCTGATCGGCCGCGAGCGAGGCTATCACGGCGTAGGCTTCGGCGGCATATCGGTGGGCGGCATCTCGCCAAACCGCAAGACTTTCTCGGGCGCCCTGCTGCCCCATGTGGATCACCTGCCCCATACCCATGACCTGTCGAAGAACGCCAACTCGCGCGGCCAGCCGGCCTGGGGCGAGCATTTTGCGGATGAACTCGAGAATATCATCGCCCTGCACGATGCCTCGACCATTGCGGCTGTCATTGTTGAGCCTCTCGCCGGATCAACTGGCGTACTTGTTCCGCCCAAAGGCTATCTGGAAAAGCTGCGCGCCATTACAGAGAAACACGGTGTTCTGCTGATTTTCGATGAAGTGATCACAGGCTTTGGACGTCTGGGCGCTCCCACAGCCAGCGACTTCTTTGGCGTCAAGCCCGACATCATCACCATGGCAAAAGGCATCAGCAATGCCGCCGTACCGGCAGGCGCGGTTGCTGTGCGCAGGGAGATTCACGACGCCATTGTCGGTGCTGCCGCTGCAGGCATCGAATTCTTCCACGGCTATACGTATTCGGCGCATCCCCTGGCCACAGCAGCCATGCAGGCCACGCTGGGCATTTACGAGCGCGACGGGCTGTTTGAACGTGCGCGAGGCTTGTCGCAGATCTTTGAGGACGCCGCCCACGCACTGGAAAACGCACGGCATGTCATCGACGTGCGCAATCTCGGCCTGGTGGCTGGCATCGAGCTGGCCTCGCGCGATGGAGCTGCCGGCGCCCGCGCAGCCGAGGTGTTCGGCAAATGCTTCGATCAGGGCGTCATGGTTCGCTATACCGGCGACACCATCGCCGTCTCGCCGCCACTGATCGTGGAGGAAGAGCAGATCCACCATCTCTTCCAGACGCTGGGTAAAGTGCTCGACACGGTAGCCTGACTACATCCCAGGCACATGCGGCTCGCAACGCATCGTGAGCCGCATGCCTGGCCTCGGCGCAGGCCGGCTTCGGCGCGCCAGGCCCAGCGGCTGCGCCTCGGAGGGCTCTCCGAAGCAAAAAACGCCTGGATATCCAGGCGTTTTTTGCGGGCGGGATGCGGCACGCGAGCCGCCTGCTGGACGGATCTCGATCAGGCCTGGACCGGCTCCGCCGAAGGCTCGTCCTGATAGGCTTCGACCGGCGGGCAGGAGCAGACCAGATTCCGGTCGCCCCAGGCATTATCGACACGGGACACCGGCGGCCAGTACTTGCCATCGCGCAAGGAACGCACGGGGTAGGCGGCCTGTTCGCGCGAGTAGTCATGATGCCACTCCGAGACCAGCAGCATCTGCGCCGTATGCGGGGCATTCTTCAGAACATTGTCCTGCGCATCGCGCTCACCGCGCTCGATCTGGGCGATTTCCTCCCTGATCGCAATCATTGCATCAATGAAGCGATCCAGCTCGGCCTTGCCTTCGGATTCCGTCGGCTCGACCATCAGCGTGCCCGGCACCGGGAAGCTCATGGTGGGCGCATGGAAGCCATAATCCATCAGGCGCTTGGCGATGTCCTCGGCGGAGATGCCGCAGGCATCCTTGATGGGGCGTATATCCAGGATGCACTCGTGCGCCACATGCCCGGCATGGCCAGCGTACAGAATAGGATAATGGTCCCGGAGGCGCGCAGCTATGTAGTTCGCATTGAGTATGGCAGCCTCGGTGGCAGCCAGCAGGCCTTCCGCCCCCATCAGCGCGATATACATATAGGAAATCGGCAGAATGCTCGCCGAGCCAAACGGCGCTGCCGAAACAGGCCCGACCTTGGCGTCGGATCCAAGCACGCCCGATTCGCCCACCACCCCTGGCAGGTATGGCGCAAGGTGCTCGCGCACAGCTACCGGACCTACGCCGGGACCGCCGCCCCCATGCGGTATGCAGAAGGTCTTGTGCAGGTTCAGGTGCGACACATCGCCGCCAAACTTGCCTGGCTGGGCCAGGCCAACCATGGCGTTCATGTTGGCGCCATCCAGATAAACCTGCCCGCCGGCCTCATGGACCAGCTCGCAGATTTCGCGGATGGCGGTTTCGAACACGCCGTGGGTCGAAGGATAGGTAATCATGAGCGCGGCGAGGCGATCGCCAACCTGGGCGATCCTGGCTTTCAGATCCTGCACATCGACGTTGCCATTGCTGTCGGATGCGACCACCACTACATCCATGCCCGCCAGTTGCGCCGAGGCCGGGTTGGTTCCGTGGGCCGACGAGGGAATCAGGCAGACGTTGCGCTGGTGCTGGCCATTGGCCCGATGATAGCCCCGGATCGCCAGCAGGCCGGCGTATTCGCCCTGGGCGCCCGAGTTGGGCTGGAGGCTGATCCGGTCGTAGCCCGTGATCTCGCACAGCGCCGCCGACAGCCTGTCTATCAGTTCGCGATAGCCCTGTGTCTGCTCAGCCGGCGCGAAGGGATGAATATTGCTGAACTCGGGCCAGGTGACAGGAATCATCTCAGCCGTGGCGTTCAGCTTCATGGTGCAGGAACCCAGCGGAATCATGCTGCGGTCCAGTGCCAGATCCTTGTCAGCCAGGCCGCGCAGGTAGCGCAGCATGTCTGTCTCGGACTGGATGCGCGAGAATGCAGGGTGCGACAGTATGGGGGAAAGACGACGCAGCGTGGCAGGAATGCCCTCCCCGACAGCCTTCCCTTCGGCAGCCTTGCCCGCTTCCCATTGCTTGCCCAGGGCGCCTGCAAAGACACCCAGCAGCGCGTCAAGGTCGTCCGTGGTCACGGTTTCATCCAGCGACAGGGCAAGCTGCGCATCGCTGACCTGCCGCAGATTGATATGCGCGGCCCGGGCCGCCTGCACGATGGCCTCGGTGCGGATGCCCGTATCCAGCAGCAAGGTATCGAAATAATGTGTGTTCACCACACGGATGCCCAGGCCCCGCAGCGCATCGGCCAGGAAAGCGGTGTAGGCGGCGACCCGTCCCGCTATACGGCGGATGCCTTCCGGGCCGTGCCACACGGCATACATGCCCGCCATGACTGCCAGCAGCACTTGCGCTGTGCAGATATTGGAAGTGGCCTTCTCGCGGCGTATGTGCTGCTCGCGGGTCTGCAATGCCAGACGCAGCGCCGGCTCGCCCTGGCTGTCCCGCGACACGCCTACCAGGCGGCCAGGCATGTTGCGTTTGAATGCGTCCCGGCAAGCCATGAAACCGGCATGCGGGCCGCCGTAGCCCAGCGGCACGCCGAACCGCTGGGCCGAGCCCACCGCAATGTCGGCGCCCCATTCCCCCGGCGCGGCCAGCAGGGCCAGGGCAAGCAAATCTGTGGCCACTGCCACCACCGCGCCCTGCTCATGCGCCGAATTGGCCAGCGCGCGGTAATCGACGATGTCTCCCAGGCTGTGCGGGTATTGCAGCAGAACGCCAAAGCATTCCGGCAGGCCCTGCGTCTCGTCGCCCGTGACCAGCTCGATGCCCAGGCCCTCGGCACGCGTGCGTATCACTTCCAGCGTCTGCGGGTGGCAATGGATCGATGCGAAGAACACTTTGGTCTTGGCCTTGGAGCCGCGGCGCGCCAGCGCCATGGCCTCGGCTGCCGCGGTCCCCTCGTCCAGCAGCGAAGCATTGGCAATGTCCAGGCCGGTCAGGTCAGTGATCATGGTCTGGAAATTGAGCAGTGCTTCCAGCCTGCCCTGGGAGATCTCGGGCTGGTACGGCGTATAGGCCGTGTACCAGGCTGGATTCTCGAGTATGTTGCGCAGAATCACATTCGGCACATGCGTGCCGTAATAGCCCTGCCCGATGTAGTTGCGGAAAACCTGGTTGCGGCCGGCAATGTCCCGCAGGCTCGCCAGCGCCTCGGCCTCCCCGCGCGAAGCCGGCAGCGCCAGCCCCCCTCGCTTTAGGATGCTTGCCGGCACCACATCCTTTATCAGGCTGTGCAGATCGGGAACGCCTATGGCAGCCAGCATCGCAGCCTGGTCGTCGGCGCCGGGGCCGATATGGCGGGGAATGAAATCGGTATGGGGGTCTAAATCACGCAACATGATCGGGTCTTTGAAGAATGCGTACGCTCAAGCGTACGGAATGTGGCGGCGCGCCTGTTCCGCGCCAGGCCCCGCGCCGCTCGCAAGGCCCGCCCCTGCCTGGGGCGCGCGGCGTATAAGCAGCCGTTCCCAGCTGCAATGCCGGCTGTCAGCCGGCGTCTACTGCTGACTTGTAGCCGTCGGCATCGAGCAAGCCGTCGACGTCAGCGGGATTTGCTGGCTTGATCTTGAAGATCCAGGAATCGAATGCGGATTCATTGATAAGGTTGGGCGCATCGTTCAGCGCTTCATTGAATTCCACAACCTCGCCCGCCACAGGCGCATAGATGTCGGAAGCGGCCTTCACGGATTCGACGACACCGGCGGTGTCGCCGGCGGCCAGCGTGACGCCGGTGTTGAAATCGCCCACATAGACGATGTCGCCCAGCTGATCCTGCGCGTTGTCGGTGATGCCGACCAGCAGAAGATCGCCCTCGGCCTTGACCCATTCATGAGACGACGTGTATTTGCGATCGTTCGGAAGATTCATTGATTACCCCGGAAATTAAGTTGTTGTGTAGGTTTATGTTCGCTTAGCCCGCCGTCGCCGGCGGTATCCTGCAGCGGCAGCCCGCGGGCCGCCTGGAAAGTACCCTGCACGTGTTGCTGCGTGCCGCGCGCCTCAGGCGACGATGGCCCCGTTGCGCACGAAAGGCATTTTTACCACTTCCGCCGCCAGCCATTTACCCCGTATTTCCACCTGTACGGCGTCGCCGGGCTGCACGCCTTGGGGCACACGGGCCATGCCGATGGAAACACCCATGGTGGGCGACATGGATCCGCTGGTGATTTCGCCATCGCCCTGCGGGGTGCGCAGCGTCATATGGCCACGCATGATGCCGCGCTCAAGCAGCTTGACGCCGACCAGGGTACGGTCATTCGGGGTGTTTTCGATGGCCTTGCGTCCGATGAACTGGCGCTCGGGGTTCTTGAACGACACCGTCCAGGAAAGCCCCGAAATCATCGGGCTGACACTTTCATCCATTTCCTGGCCATAGAGATTCATGCCTGCTTCCAGGCGCAGGGTATCACGCGCCCCGAGGCCGCAGGGCCGCACATCCCGGGCAAGCAGATCCTGCCACAGGGCATTGACCTCGCCTGCGGGCAAGACAATTTCGAATCCGTCCTCGCCGGTGTATCCGGTGCGCGCCACCAGGGTATCGCCGGAAATGCGCGCGCCATTGAAGGGCTTGAGGTCTTCGGTGGCCGCACGCCAGGCCGGCCTGACAGCCCACACCCGCTCGCGCGCCTGCGGGCCCTGTACGGCAACCATGGCCAGATCGCGGCGCGGCGTGACCGTTACGTCGAAATTTTCCGACTGCGCCACCGATTGCATCCAGGCGACATCCTTGTCTGCTGTGCCGGCATTGACCACAACGCGCCAGTCGTCCTCATCGAAGAAATAAGTGATCAGGTCGTCGATGACTCCGCCTTCGTGGTTGAGCATACAGCTATAGAGCGCCTTGCCGGGCACGGAGAGCTTGGCGACATCGTTGGCCAGCAGGCGGGACAGAAAAGCCCTGGCCTGCTGCCCCTTGACATCGACATTGAGCATGTGGGACACGTCAAACATGCCCGCTTCGCGCCGCACGGCGTGATGCTCTTCGATCTGCGAGCCATAGGACAGCGGCATGTCCCAGCCGCCGAAATCGACCATTTTGGCCTGGGCATCGAGATGCGCCGCGTGAAGAGGAGTATGGTTTGCTGACATAGAAGCCCTGGAATCTGAAAAACGAATGCGGCCAGCCGTCACGGCCGGGGGATTCGCCCTTCTGTCCTTTTGCCTGAGAGTTGACCCTGGCGGGGTTCCCCTTCGGCGCCCATTTCCGCCGCAGGCGGGAGGGTCTCTCCAGAATGCTGCTTCGCTGCGCCTTATGGGCAGCGGGTCACGCGGGCGGTACGGGGTGCCTGAGCGATTCTGGGCGAATTGCGCCTTCGGCGGTCGGGAAGCGACACTCTCCCACCCTGTGCTATATCAGCAACGTGAAAGCATAACCCGAATATTTTTCGGCTACAAATGGAATTTATCGATGGCGTTGCGCGGACAAGCCGGCGCAACGCCGCGCCAACGCCCGCCCCTTAGAATTCGATGCTGGCCGTCAGCGAGAAGGTGCGCGGCGCACCCAGCACCAGGTAGCCATTGTTGGGGTACCCGCCCACGGAGGCCCAGTAATCGCGGTTGGCGATATTGTCGACCCTGGCCCGCCATGTCACTTGATTGCCGCCAATCTTGGTGCGGTAACGCAGGCCGGCATCAAAGCGGGTCCAGCCCGGAACCTTGAGTGTGTTCTCGGAATCGGCATAGGACGAACCGGTGTAGACCACACGGCCATCAACCGTCAGGCCTTCCACGCCGGGAATATCCCATTCCACACCAAGGTTGGCCTGCAGCCGGGGTACGCCTATGACACGCTTTCCGTCTGTCGCTGCGGCGCCGGTATCGCGCTGCTTGGCGTCGAGCCATGTCACGCCACCCAACACACGCACCGAAGGGGTAACCTCGCCGAATGCGGTCAACTCCACGCCCTGGTGCCTGTCCTTGCCGCCGGCCGTATAACGCAGATCATCGCCGACATAGGCGCGCGGCTTGTCTGTGCTGAAGAAGGCGATGCCGCCGCCCAGGTCGCCGCCGTCATACTTGAGGCCGATTTCTTTCTGCTTTGAGACATAGGGCGACAGCATTTCGCCCGCATTTTCCACCGGCTGCCCGTTCTGCGCGGAAGGTGCGGTACCGCCCTGCGAAAGCGATTCGATATAGTTGGCATAAGCCGACAATTCAGGCGTCAGCCTGACCACCAGCCCGGCGGCGGGAGAATTGCGGCTCTTCTTGTAGGCATCGCCCTCTATGCCGGTGTTGTAGGCAAAGGTTCTGGCTTCTATGGTCTGGTGCCGCACGCCCAGCGTCAGCAGCACGCGGTCATCGGCAAAAGAAAGCGTGTCGCCGACACTGAAACTGCGCAGACGGGTGCGGCCTTGCAGGGCTGGATCATCAAGATCGTTGCCGAAAAGCGTTGCGGCGCTGAACGCGGGCTTTGAATAGTAGCGCGGCGAATAAATATTGGTGGCGAAAGTATTGGTGTAGTCCATGGCATAGGCATTGTCTTTCTCGGCATCGAAATACGATGCTGCGACGACAAGCTCATGCCCGATGGGGCCCGTGCGCAATTTGCCTCGCAGACCCACCTCGCCCGTCTTGACGCGATCACGGCGAGTATTGTCGAAGCGATAAATGGTGCCATCGCCTGTTGCGCCATTGTTGAGCGCCACATTGGCCAGAGAATTGGCTTCTTCGCTGCGACGCATGCCGTAGGCAGCCCAGGCAGTGACGTTGTCCGTCACGTCGAATTCCCCCCGCAGCGAGCCGAACAGGTCCCGCTCGTTGGAGTAGGTCCAGTCCTGCGCGAAATTGCTGCTGGCATCGGGCGCATCCGGAACCTCGGTCAGCCCATTCACAGTGACATTGGTACGAGTACGCTTGAGGCGGTTTTCCTGCCAGCCCAGATCGGCCGAAAGACGAAAACGGTCTGCCTGCCAGTCCAGCCCCAGCGATACCACGCCGGTGCTGCTGTTTTCCCGGTCAACAGACGATTCGCCACCACGCTGGCCGGCGCTCAGGCGCACGCCGAACTGTTCGTCCGCGCCGAACCGGCGCGCAATGTCGGTGGAGGCTTCAAGCGTGCCCTTGCCCGTCCACCCCGCTGAAAAACGCGTCAGGGGTTCGTTCGGCGCCCGCTTGGGAACCAGATTGATGACACCGCCTATCCCGCCGCCGCTGGGTGTCGCCCCCGTCAGAAAGGCCGAAGCGCCGCGCAGCACATCCACCCGCTCGAAGATCTCGGCCGAAATATACTGGCGCGGCAACAGGCCATACAGCCCGTTGTACGACACATCATCCGACCCCAGCAGGAAGCCACGCATGAAATAGGATTCCTGGAAATTGCCGAACCCCCTGGCCACCCGCACGCCCGGGTCATTCTGCAACACGTCGCCCACACTGTGCGCATGGCGGTCTTCAATCAGCTCGTTGGTGTAGCTGGTGAAGCTGAATGGCGTGTCCATGAAATCGCGAGAACCCAGGATGCCTATGCGTGCGCCCGTGGCCACCTGACCGCCTGAATAAGCCGGCGCCAGCCCCTGCGCCGACGCATCCGCGCTGGCCTGCACTGTAATCTGCGACAAGGTCTCCACCCCTGTGCTGCCGCCCTGTGGCGCTTCCGGTCCGGAGGCAGACGGTGCTGACTGTGCATGTGCCAGGGTCGCGCCAACCATCAAGGCAAAAAATACCGCAGTGGACGTCAGGGCCGGTTTGAAAGGAGGGCGGATTACACGCATGAGGTTTCCCGATCAGATAATTAAAGAACGCAGCGAGGCGCGGCAGCCTGCGCCAGGAACAGGCAGCACCGCCAATACGTCAGACTCTGGAAGCAAGAGAGGGGATGCGGGCCAGGGCCAGGCAACAGGGCGCCGGCCAGCGCAGAAGAATATTTTTCAAATTATAGAAAACAATTCTCATTATTATTAGTTATTTTTTTCAGAACTGTTGTGATTTTGCCAACGCGCTGCTTCATACAAGCCATAGATAAAGCGCTGGCAGCGCATGCGGGCACGCTGCCGCTTGCTGATGCAGGGGCCAGGCATGTGAAGAACTCCGGCCTTTGGGGCCGGAGCTTCTCCGCCACAATGCAGGGGCGCCTTTGGCGCCGCATTGATATGGCCTCGCTTGGCCTCGCCGTGAACGGCGAGGCTTGCGCTTTGGCGCGTGGTCAAACCGGGGAAAACGATATCAAAATCGCTGCAATGCCCGCCCGCAGGCGACACCTGAAGCCCAGGCCCATTGGAAGTTATAGCCGCCAAGCCAGCCGGTTACATCCACCGCCTCGCCGACGAAATAGAGACCGGCAATGGCTTTGGCTTCCATCGTCTTCTGGTTCAGGCCGCGGGTATCCACGCCGCCGCGCATGACTTCGGCCTTCTTGTAGCCGGCGGTTCCAGAGGGAACAAGCGCCCAGGCATGAATGGCCTGCGCCAATGTGCGCAGAAGCCTGTCGGGCGCATCGGCCATGCGCAGCTTGTCGATCTGCTGATGCGCCTCTGTCGCATTGCTCAGCCACTGCTCAGCCAGCCGCCGGGGCCAGAGCCCAGACAGGACAGTGCCCAACTGCTGGCGGTTTCCCTGCTTTGCATCGAGCAGGGAACGCTCCATGTCCCGCCCCGGCGCCAGATTCAGCATCAGAGGCTGCCCCGGATTCCAGAAAGTCGATATTTGCAGGATGGCTGGACCCGAGAGGCCGCGATGCGTGAAAAGCAGATCCTCATGGAAGGTGGTTACCGCTTTCTTCTTGCCGCCCGTGTCGTGCGCCACGGAAACCTCAGCCTCCAGCGCCACACCGCTCAAGGCGGCAAAAGGCTTCCAGGATTCCGCATCGAAGCTCAGCGGCACGAGAGCGGGACGGGGCTCGATCACCTTCAGACCGAACTGCCTTGCGATACCCAAGGCAAAATCCGTTGCGCCCAGCTGGGGAATCGCCATGCCGCCGGTCGCCAGCACCAACTGATGCGCGGCAATTTCCCCCTGGCTGGTGTCCAGCACAAACAAGGCGTCGCCCTTCTCCAGCGCCAATGGCTGCATGCCATGGGTATCCGGCGCCGCAGATGGCTCAGCCCCTTGGGCCGCAGGGGCCCGGGCTGCGCCATGCATCCGCGCAATGCCTGTCCGGGCCGGGCCAAGCGCCGGCACGCGCGCAATAGAGCGCACGTCGCAAGGCATCTTCCAGCTCACCCGTCCTTCGCTGCATTCGGCCCGAAGCATCGCGATGATGTCTTCGCTGGATTCATCGCAGAACAACTGCCCTTTGTGCTTCTCATGCCAGGCGATGCCATGCCGCCCGACCAGATCCAGAAAATCACGCGGGGTATAGCCTGCAAGCGCCGAGCGGCAGAAGTTGGGGTTCTGCGATACAAAGTTGGCAGGGCCGGCGCCAATGTTCGTGAAATTGCAGCGCCCGCCTCCCGAGATGCGGATTTTTTCCGCAAGCCGGCTGGCATGGTCGACCAGGACGACCCGCAGCCCGCGCCGGCCGGCCACGGCTGCGGCCATCATGCCCGCCGCGCCGGCACCGATTACCGCCACATCGAATACGCCAGAGCTCACGCGGCTCAGTCTTCCTTGAGGCAGTCTACGTAATAGCGCTCATTGCCATCGGGGCCGATATCCTTGGCCAGGCCATGCACGTATGTTTCGAAGCCGGGGAAGCTGGCATTGAACTCGCGCGCGAATTGCAGGTAATGAACAATGCGCTGGTTGAAGCGCTCGCCGGGGATAAGCAGCGGAATGCCGGGCGGGTACGGCGTCAGCAGCACGCCGGTCACGCGGCCCTCCAGCTGGTCGATATCGACCCGTTCGGCATCGCGGTGCGCCATCTTGGCGTAGGCATCCGAGGGCTTCATGGCAGGCACCATGTCGCTCAGATAAACCTCCGTCGTCAGGCGCGCCAGATCATACTTGCGATAAGCCTCATGAATCTGCTGGCATAGGTCGCGCAGACCCATCTTCTCGTAGCGCCGATGCTCTTTGCAGAAGTCTGGCAGGATGCGCCACATCGGCTGGTTGCGGTCGTAGTCATCCTTGAACTGCTGCAGCGCGGTCAGCAAGGTATTCCAGCGGCCCTTGGTAATGCCGATGGTGAACAGGATGAAGAAGGAATACAGCCCTGTCTTCTCGATCACCACGCCATGCTCGGCCAGGTACTTGGATACCAGCGCCGCCGGAATACCTGTTTCGGCAAACGTGCCCTCGATATCCAGCCCGGGCGTGACGATGGTGGCCTTGATGGGGTCAAGCATATTGAAGCCCGGGGCCAGGTCGCCGAAGCCATGCCATTTGTCGCCGGACTGCAGCAGCCAGTCGTCGCGCTCGCCGATGCCATCCGGCACCAGGCGGTTGGGCCCCCAGACCTTGAACCACCAGTCGTTCTTGCCGAACTCGGATTCCACCTTGCGCATGGCGCGGCGAAAATCCATGGCCTCGCTGATGCTTTCCTCGACCAGCGCGGTCCCGCCCGGAGGCTCCATCATCGCCGCCGCCACGTCACAGGACGCGATGATGGCGTACTGCGGCGAAGTCGAGGTGTGCATCAGATACGCCTCATTGAACACATTGCGGTCCAGCTGGCGGCTTTCCGAATCCTGCACAGTAATCTGCGACGCCTGCGACAGCCCGGCCAGCAGCTTGTGCGTGGAGTGGGTCGCAAAAATCATCGTGTCCTTGGGACGCGGACGGTTCTCGCCAATGGCGTGCATATCCTGATAGAACTCGTGGAATGCCGCATGCGGCAGCCAGGCCTCGTCAAAATGCAGGGTATCGATGTAGGAGCCCAGCTTGGCCTTGATCATCTCCACGTTGTAGATGACGCCGTCGTAGGTGCTCTGCGTCAGCGTCAGAATGCGGGGTCGCTTGCCCGCGACCTTGCTGGCAAAGGGGTTGGCATCGATCTTCTTCTGGATGTTTTCGGGGTCGAATTCTTCGAGCGGGATCGGGCCGATGATGCCCAGATGGTTGCGCGTCGGGCGCAGGAACACCGGGATGGCGCCCGTCATCGTGATGGCATGCAGAATGGACTTGTGACAATTGCGGTCCACGACCACGACATCGTCATGGGCAACATTGGCGTGCCAGACGATCTTGTTGGACGTCGACGTGCCATTGGTCACAAAGAAGCAATGATCGGCATGGAAGATGCGTGCGGCATTCAGCTCCGATTCGGCAACCGGCCCTGTGTGGTCCAGCAGCTGGCCCAGCTCGTCCACCGCATTGCAGACATCGGCGCGCAGCATGTTCTCGCCGAAGAACTGGTGGAACATCTGCCCCACCGGGCTCTTGAGAAAAGCCACCCCGCCCGAATGGCCCGGGCAATGCCAGGAATACGAGCCGTCCGAGGCATACTTGACCAGCTCGCGGAAGAATGGCGGGGCCAGGCTGTCAAGGTAGGCCCTGGCCTCCCGGATGATATGGCGCGCAACGAACTCCGGCGTATCCTCGAACATATGGATGAAGCCATGCAGCTCGCGCAGGATGTCATTGGGAATATGCTGCGAGGTGCGGGTTTCACCGTACAGATAAATGGGGATGTCGGCGTTGCGGAAGCGCAGCTCGCCGATGAAGGATCGCAGGTTCTTGATGGCGTTGGCCACATCCTCGGGCGAGGCGACCACGAACTCTTCGTCATCGATCGACAGGATGAAGGCGCTTGCCCGGCTCTGCTGCTGGGCGAAGGAACTCAGGTCGCCGTAGCTCGTAACGCCGAGCACCTCGACACCCTCCGCCTCTATGGCTGCGGCCAGCGCGCGGATACCGAAGCCCGACGCATTTTCGGAGCGGTAGTCTTCGTCGATGATGACAATGGGAAAACGGAATTTCATCAGTGGCTCCATGCAGCATTGCGGCCCACGCCAAACTGCGGTTGAAACAGGCCCGCTAGGTACGGGGCAGGGTGACGCCGGTCTGGCCCTGGTACTTGCCGCCACGGTCGCGGTAGGAGGTCTCGCAGACCTCGTCGCTTTCCAGGAACAGCATCTGGGCGCAGCCCTCGCCCGCGTAGATCTTGGCCGGCAGGGGTGTCGTGTTGGAAAACTCCAGCGTCACATGCCCCTCCCACTCGGGTTCCAGAGGCGTGACGTTGACGATAATTCCACAGCGGGCATATGTGCTCTTGCCCAGGCAAATTGTCAGCACGCTGCGCGGGATGCGGAAATACTCCACGGTGCGGGCAAGGGCAAAGGAATTGGGCGGAATGATGCAGACATCACCCTTGAAATCCACAAAAGACTTCTCATCAAAAGCCTTGGGGTCGACGATGGTGGAATTGATATTGGTGAATATCTTGAACTCATCGGCGCATCGCACATCATAGCCATAGCTGCTGGTGCCATAGCTGACGATGCGGCTGCCCGCCACCGAACGCACCTGGCCTGGCTCGAATGGCTCTATCATCCCCTTTTCGGCGCTCTGCCGTATCCAGCGGTCGTTTTTGATGCTCATAGCCCTACCCTTTTGACAATGGCGCGTATTTTAGCCCCTGTATGCGACCGGGGCTGAAGCCGGCGGAAAAAATATCCGCTCAGTCACGCGAGAACCACCGGTACACCAGGGCCAGCCCGCTCACCGTGCCCGCGCTCAGCTCGGCGGTGAGGCGGCGCGAGAGCCGATAGCTCAGGTGCCCGACCGTCCCGGTATCCGACAGCGCCTGCCTCAGGCTCAGCGTGAGGTTGTCCGCCACCCCCTTGCTGACGATCACAAAACGCCGCTCGATATCGCTCGCGCTGTCATCCAGGCCTTTGACCACGCTTTCGGCAGGCAGAATGCTGCCCGATCCGCCCAGCTCGCCCGAACGCATGCTGACCTCGTCGATGCCGAATTTCCGGTAGAACGGTTCCCCATCGCTCAGGAAAGAGGAGCCCACCGAGAACAGCAGTGCCACGTCGCCGCCCGACTCGTCCGGGCCATGCCCCAGCAGCAGCCACGACAGCTTCTCGATTTCGCTGACGGCGGGATAGGAGATCAGGTCTATCTTGGGCCGCCTGGCCGTGCCTGCCACCCGCACGCCGGCCTCCACCGCCAGGCCTGTGCGCAGGGCCTCGATATCCAGGATGGGGTTGGCAATATCGCCCTGGAAGGTGATTGTGCCGCGCCGCAGCTGCAGCCGCTGGCCATAGGTTTCGATGGCCCCGCCACGGGTATTGAGCGCCCCTATCCCGGTCAGCTTGTTGCCCGCCATGGTGATGTGCAGATTGCCCCGCAGGCCCGAGTTCACGCCATAGCCCGTCAGATAGAAGCGCGGCCCCAGATCTACCTCAAGATCCATGGACAGGTCCATTGGCGCACTGAGCTCCTCCTGCGCTTCGCCCGGGCGGATGACGACCACATCGCTGTCCACGGTGGGTATGCCGCCCAGCATGTCCAGATCAAACCAGCCGGCATCCGCCGTCACGCTTCCGGTAATGGCAATGCGCGGCAACACCGCCGACAAGTGCAGCTTGCCCGTCAGCATGGCGTAGCGGTCGGCCCGCTGCAAAATGGGGTATCGGTAGAGATTGACGTCAATATCGCCTGTGGATTTGAGTAGATCCCATTCCCCTGTGATCGTCAGGCTGCCGTTCTGTGCGTCAGGATTGGTGGTCACCCATTCCTCGGTACGCCACTCCTTGGGCGTGGCCCGCAGCCTGGCCGGAAAGCTGAGCTTGTCCAGGATAAGCCGGTTATCCGCAATGCGCGCCGCCAGCGTACCATCGAGCAGGCGGACGCCATCATCCACCCGTACCACACGCAGCTTGTCGCCTTCTATGGTGCCGCTGCTGTTCCAGCTGCCATCCGGACGGCTTTCGATTTCCAGGTTGGCGCTGACCGAACCGCCAAATTCCATGGCATCGCCCGTAAACAGACTGACCCAACTCAGGTCGCCGATATCGGCCGCAACCCTGACTGACTTGCGGTCCTTGGGCTCCAGATAAAGGCTGCCGTCACGCGCATGCAGCAATGTGGTCGCGCTGGCTGTGGCCTGGCCCATGCGGCGCGTGTGCACGCGCAGATCCGCCGTCACCGTGCTGGCTGTCGCGCTTGCGCGGCGGATCTTGACGTCCAGTCCCAGGGTTTCCAGCTCCAGCGGGAATGCCGGCTCTGCAGGGACAATAATGTCACCCGACACGCGCTTCAGATGCGCCTCGCCTTCCAGCACGCCTGCAAAGCGCAGATTCCAGTCCAGCGCCAGAGTGATTTCGGTGTCTTGCCGGTTGGCCTCGCCGCGTATCTTGACGCCCCCTTTCTTGCCCGCCGCCTCGGCCTCCTGCATGCCCAGCAGCTTGCGCACCTCATCGATGCGGCGAGGAGACACCACCAACTGGCTGATCCCGCCTTGCGTTTCCCAGCGCCCCGCGCCGCCCCGCGAACCGGCGTGCGAGAGCGTCACCAGGGGGCGCGAATTGAGCAGCACCTCCAGGCTGGCTGGACCTACCTGCCATTGCCAGGCCGGCGCCTGCGCGCCCGGGACGAAGCTCACCGTTGTCGCGCTGTCGGACTTTACAGTCAGGCCAGCGTGGTCGGCATTGATGGAACGCAGCGTGCCGCGCCATCCTTCCGGCTGCTTGCCATCGGGCCCATGCCCCCAACTGCCATCGAGCACGATATGAGCGTCGACCGGCGCCTCGCCCACCTTGGCATCGGCGCCCTTGCCCATGGCATAGTGAGCCACCAGATCCGCTTTATGGCTGGCCAGCGTGCCGGCCAGCTCCCCTGCCAGCGAGGCTCCGCCGGACAGGCCGGGCCAGAAGGCAGCCAGCTCCGGGGTTTTCAGATCCAGCTTGACGCTGCTGTCCGCCACACCCAGCGAACCATTGGCCACCATATGATTCTTGCCCAGCGTCAGATCCATATCGATGGCGGCCAGCGCCAACCCTTCCCAGAAGGGCCGTATCTCCGGCTGGACGGCCGGCTTCTTGGCGCCGGATGATGGCTCGGCGGGATTCCCGCCTGCACTCTCCCGTGCCGCGGCAGCCTGTCCGGCGGCAGGCTTGTCTGCCTGGCCCGTTTCCTGGCCCGCCACGGATCCCGCCCGGGGTTCCGGCGAGGATTCCGGCGGTTGCGCAAGCACGCTCGCTTTCAAATGGCCCGACAGCGGGTTCTTGTTCCAAGAGCTTCCGTCGGCAAACGCAAGCGCCACATCGGCGGACCGCAAGGCGCTGCGATCCTGCAATTGCAGGTCGAAATCAGCGGCCATAGTGATCACTGCTTCCGGAATAAGCTCCTTGCCCGCCAGCTGGGCCAGGTTCAGCTTGCCGACCTGCAGCTTGCCGGTCAGCCGGTCGCTGGCGTGGCCCTCTACCGGATCCTCAGCCTGCCAGTCTAGCTTTGCCTGCACACTGGAGCCATCGGCCAGGCTGATATCGGCGCTGGCGTCCTTCAGCGGAAAAGCGCCTCGCGGGGTCAGGTTCGCCCGCACATCGGCCCCCATGCCCTGCCCCGTTCCCTTGAGCGCCAGCGCAACCTGATCCAGGCTGCCTTCCACTGTGGTGCGCAGCGTCACTGTGCAGTCTTGCGCACCGTCGGCAGCTGCGGGAAGCGTCTCCAGGTAATTGCGGGCGCACAAGGGAGATGCGTCGGTCAGGCCCCAGGCGCGGGTATCCAGCACGATTTTCATGGGCCAGGGGTCGCCCATGCCCAATAGGCGCGCATCGCCCTCAAGCGTGGCCGTCACCTGCCCGTTTCCGACCTCCGCGCTTTGCAGGCCCAACTGGGCGCCGCTGTTGTCGGCATAGAGTGAAGCGGCAAAATTGCCGACATCAACCGGCACCCTGGCGCCATCCGGCTGGTAGAGATCCAGCTTGCCGAGCGCAATGCGGTCCACCGCCAGGCTGCCCGGCAGCTCGGGCATCTGGAAGGGCTCGGATTCAGGCTCCTCTGGCCCGGGTGCGGGAATATCGACCCGTACAGTGTCAGCGGACAGGTTGGCGACACGCAGGCGGCGCTCAAGCAGCTCGCGCCACTGCACACGCAGATCCAGCCCGTCGATGCGTACCCGCCCGTCCCTGGGCAGCGGCATGTCGAAGGACGCGACCCGCAGGCCATCCCAGACCGTGCCCGAAACCCCTGCGATCTTCGCATCCAGCTGCCCCGCAGCCGTCTCGAGCGCCCAGCGCGTACCCGACGAGGTCGCCAGCGCCCAGTAGCCGAAACCGCTCACCACCATGAGCAGCAGTATGACAACAGGCCCTATCCAGATGAAGGCTGATCGCAGCCAGCGGCTAGCACGACTCAAAACGCAATACCCAGGGAAAAGTGCAGGCGCAGCTTCTTGTCGCGCTGGCCATAGGCCACATCGACAAAGAATGGCCCTGCGGGGGTGCGCACCGCCAGGCCCGTGCCAACGCCCACGTGCCAGTCCATTTCATGGAATGACTGCGCGGCGTCGCCCGCGTCAACAAAGAAATTCATGCCCAGCGTCTCGGTGAAATAGTGTGTGTATTCCACACTGGCCACGGCCAAGGCGTATGCGCCTATCGTGGCATCGCCCTTTTCCTGCCCGATGCTCTGGTAACGGTAACCGCGTATGGTGCGCGCGCCGCCTGTGCGGTAGCCGAAGTCCTGCGGCAACCTGTCGGTCTGGGACCATACCTTGCCAACCTCGGCTCGGGCCGTCAGTACATCACGCCGGCCCACTGACCACCACTTCTGGGCCCGCAGCCCTGCCCGCGAAAAGCTCTCGCCCTTGTCCAGGGTGATGCCCGTGCCAAGGTTAGCCTCGATGAGATTGCCCTCGCGCGGATCGTATTTTTTGTCGACGTCGCGCCGCATGATGCGATACGTGCCGGTAAGCGTGGGCACCTCATACCCTGGCGCCCCCGAAATGCGTGTCTTGTCGAAGGCCGCGACCAGGCCCCATTCAGACTCGTAGTCCACCCGGCTGTCACCGCCCGCCGGCCACGCCGTGAAGCGCTTTGCACCCAGGCCAAAGCGACTGTTATCCAGCCCTTCGATATCGGAGTGCTCGTACAGTACGCCGACGCTGTCCTGGTGGCCGCTGAGCGTGGGCGGAAAATGCAGGTCGAAAAACGCCCGCTGGCGATCCTTGTCCACACCCGCGCCGGTTTCTATCCAGACCGGCTGGCCGAACACGACGTTCTGGCGATAAAGCCCTTCGATCCGGGGGCCGTGATCGCTGTCCGCACCGATCGATGTCGAGAAGCGCCGCGCGGGCGCCTCGGACACGTCTACACGCACTGGCAGTTCCACCGAACCGTCATCGTGCATCTTGCGCGCGGCCTCGTCCTGGTTCAGCGTGACAAAGGCGCCGCGAAAGAAAGAAGTTGACTGCAGCGCCTGCTGCCATTCGTCCATCTTGTCCTGATCATATGGGTCGCCCGGAGCATAATGGATATAACGATCGATCAGGCTGGCCGGAACGCGTTTCAGGCCGTGGATCGAAAGCGGCCCCATGAGCACGCGCGGGCCGCTGTCCACCTTCACGGCAAGATCGGCGCGGGCGGCCTCGGCATCCACCGTCGCGCGCGTGGAAGCGTACCTGGCGAAGTAGAAATCGTGGCGGCTGACATCATCGAGCAAGGATGTCTTGGCGTCGCTCCACTTGCTGTTGATGAACACCATGCCTTCTGTCAGCGGCCAGCCCTTGCGCAGCCCGATCAGCCGCGTCTTGAACTCCGGCCGCTCGATCTGCCCGGAAAACGCCAGGTCCACATCGCCCACACGCGTGCGCTCGCCCGGCTCTATGGTGATGTCCCAGGTTTCCCCGCCGATATCCTCGCCGACCTCCAGTGTCACGACCGGAGAGAAGTAGCCCTGTGTTTCCAGGGCGGACACGGTGGCGTCGTGCGCCCGCCGGCGCAGGCGGGCCACTTCGCCGCCATCCTGGTCCTCTGCCAGGCGCGTGATGGCCTCGACTGCGCCATTGATCGCCTGCAGCGCCTCTGGCGGCACGCCGCCCGGGTCGATCACAACCTCGGGGCGTTCAGCCGCAGCGGCCTCATGGGCCAAACCCGCAATCAGTAACAAGGAGGCTGCCGCTGCCCTGCGCATACGCGATCAGGGCTTGCGAGCCACGACAGTCGGACGGCTGCCCGAGGTATCCGGCGGCAGCGCCGCGACGTTTTCCAGCAGCTTGGCCGCGATGTCCATGTAGGCGCGTGCAGCGTCGCCCGCCGGCTCCGCCTCCACCGTCGGCCTGCCGGAATCGGTCTGCGTGCGTATGCTCATCTGCAGCGGCAGCGAGCCCAGCCATGAAAGATTGAATTCCGCCGCCATGTTCTGGCCGCCATGTTCGCCGAATATGGGTTCCGCATGGCCGCACTGGCTGCAAATGTGCACAGACATGTTCTCGACCACGCCCAGCACGGGCACATTCACCTTCTGGAACATGCGCAGCCCCTTGCGCGCATCGGCGAGGGCAAGATCCTGTGGGGTGGTGACAATGACAGCGCCCGTGAGGGGCACCTTCTGCGCCATGGTCAGGGCAATATCGCCCGTACCCGGAGGCATGTCCACGATCAGGAAATCAAGGTCGTGCCAGTTGGTCTGCGTCAGCAGCTGCTGGACGGCCTGTGTCACCATAGGGCCGCGCCAGATGGCCGGTGCATCCTCATCGATCAGGAAGCCTATGGAATTGGCCTGCAACCCGTGGCCGATCAGCGGTTCCATGGTCTTGCCGTCATTGCTCTTGGGCTTGCCGGACAAGCCCAGCATGATGGGCACACTCGGCCCGTAGATATCCGCATCCAGCAGCCCTGTGCGCGCCCCAAGGCGAGACAGCGCCAGCGCGAGATTGACGGCGGTGGTGCTCTTGCCCACGCCGCCCTTTCCAGAGGCGACCGCAATGATATTGCGTATGTTGGACATCGGCTTCAGGCCGGCCTGTACGGCATGGCTGACAATCTGCATGTAATCAAATCCTTGCGCCAGGCGCTCCTTGCGGGCGCCAAAGCAGTTTCAGTACGTTTCGCCAACGATCCGCAACCGTTGTGCGAGAAGAAAGCTGGGGGTACAGTGGTAGCTGTATACCCGAGTTACCCCCCGTGTCCGGCATTAAACCCCAACTCGACAGCCCGATACAGGAAGCATACACTGAAGACTCAAGAATAGCGGATCACGGGGGGTTACAGATCCGCGGGAATTATTTTCCCGCCAAAAGGTCTATCAAGGCACGATGAATACATTCAATCAGATTATCCGCGGCATCCTTTTCTTCATACTTGCCATCTTCGGCATGGTGGCGGCGTTTGTCTTCATGGTTTCCACCGCCATAGCCGTGGGCATCCTCTATATTGTCGCCCGCATCAAGGGCCGCCCCTTCGGCGCGCGCGCCTATTGGGAACAGCGGCGTCAGGCAGCCACGCGCCGCGGCGCAGGCCGCATGTTCAACCCCAAAGACGTCACCGACGTCGAGATGCGCGAAATTCCCTGATCCAACGGCCTGCGCCGCCTTGCGGCGGCCGCATCCCTTCCCGCTCCTTCCCTCCTTGCCGGAATTGACGATTGTTCACGTTTTTCCGGCTGCAACCTTTGCGCGAAAGCCACATCAAGCAGCCCGACGACGAAAGCCCTAAAATCAACGTTTCGCGCTTTCGCGCTTTCTTCTCCTGTTACATAAACTCACGCATCCGACATGCCGCGCACGATTTTCGTCACCACAGCACTCCCTTACGCCAACGGCTCCTTCCACATCGGCCACATCATGGAATACATCCAGGCCGACATATGGGTGCGCGCGATGCGAATGTCGGGCCATACCGTTCATTTTGTGGGCGCGGATGACGTTCATGGCGCACCCATCATGCTCAAGGCCGCCAGCGAGAACATCACGCCGCAGGAACTGGTGGCGCGCTATGCCGCCGAACGCCCCCAATACCTGAACGGCTTCCACATCAAGTTCGACCATTGGCACAGCACCGATTCGGCCGAGAACGTAGAGCTGTCGCAAGACATCTATCGCAAGCTCAAGGCGGCGGACTTCATCTACAGCCGCACCATCGAACAGTTCTACGATCCCGTAAAAGGCATGTTCCTGCCTGACCGTTACATCAAAGGCGAATGCCCGCGCTGCCATGCCAAGGATCAATATGGCGATTCCTGCGAGGTCTGTGGCGCCGTGTACGCCCCCACTGAACTGATCGAACCCTATTCAACCCTGACCAAGGCCACGCCAGTCCTGAAGTCTTCGGAGCATTTCTTCTTCCGCCTGTCAGATCCGCGCTGCGTCTCCTTCCTGCAGGAATGGACCACAGGCAGCAATGCCCAGGGCCATAAGCACCTGCAAGCTGAGGTGCTGGCCAAGACTCGCGAATGGCTGGGCAACGGCGAAGATGGCGAAAGCAACCTCGCCGACTGGGACATCTCGCGCGATGAACCCTATTTCGGGATTCCCATCCCCGACGCACCTGGCAAGTATTTCTATGTATGGCTGGATGCCCCGGTGGGCTATCTCGCCTCGCTCAAGTCATACTGCATTGGCAAGGGGCTGGATTTCGACGCCCTGCTCGATCCGGCGGGCGATACCGAGCAGGTGCATTTCATCGGCAAGGACATTGTCTACTTCCACGCCCTGTTCTGGCCTGCCATGCTGAAGTTTTCCGGCCGCAAAACCCCGGACAACCTGCATGTGCATGGTTTCATCACCGTCAGCGGCGAAAAAATGTCCAAGAGCCGCGGCACCGGCATCTCGCCGCTGCGGTATCTGGAATTGGGCATGAATGCCGAATGGCTGCGCTATTACATTGCCGCCAAGCTCAATTCCCGCGTCGAGGATGTGGACTTCAACCCGGACGACTTCATCGCCCGTGTCAACAGCGACCTTATCGGCAAATACGTCAATATCGCCAGCCGTGCGGCCAGCTTCATCACGCGCCATTTCGGCGGACAACTGGGCTATCTGGGCGATACATCGACGCTGCGGCAGGAATTGCGGCAAGTGGCGGACGAAGTGCGCGCCGACCTCGAGCTGCGCGAATATGGCCGCGCCATCCGCCGCCTGATGGCTCACGCGGACCAGATCAACCAGGCCTTCGACGCGGCCCAGCCGTGGATCATGGCCAAGGGCATCGCCACAGCGGACGAGGAACAGAAAGCCGGTCTGCAGAACGTCTGCTCGCGGGCCATTGCGGGCTTCAAGGCACTGACCGTCATGCTGGCGCCCGTGCTGCCCGCCCTGGCGGACCGCGTCGCCCGGGAGCTGTTCGGCGAAGCGCGTGGCTTCCAATGGGAAGACGCTGGTGTTCTGCCGGTTCGCATCGAACCTTTCAAGCATCTCATGCAGCGTGTCGAGCCCGCCATGCTGGACGATCTGTTTGAACCGCCCGTCCAGGCACTGCCCACGCCTGGCGGCCAGCCCATTGCCGATCCGATCGACATCAAGGATTTTTCCAAGCTCGACCTGCGCATCGCACGCATTGTCGAATGCAGCGAAGTCGAAGGCTCCGACAAGCTGCTGAGGCTGATGCTGGATCTTGGCGAAGGCAGGCTCAGGCAGGTCTTTTCGGGGATCAAGTCCGCCTACAAGCCCGAAGATCTGCAAGGCCAGCTGACCGTGGTGGTGGCCAACCTGGCCCCGCGCAAGATGCGCTTTGGGGTATCAGAAGGCATGGTACTGTCGGCGAGCCACGCAGACCGGGACGCAGAGCCAGGCCTGTATGTACTCCAGGCCTGGCCGGGCGCCCAGCCTGGCATGCGTATCAGCTAAGATAGGCGGTTGGCGCGAGTGCCGCGCCATGGCCTGTTATCAGCCCTGATACCCTCTGCCGATCAATATGCCCTTCGCACGGCGCTGCTACACTGCCTGATTTTCACGACCGCCCGGTCGGAACCAGGGCGTGCATTACCAGCAGGAGCATGACGCATGACAGGGACACTGGCTATCATCATTTCACTGGTACTGTTGATGTACCTGGCTTACCGGGGAATCACAGTGCTGCTGCTTGCGTCGCTCATGGCGGCGCTGGCGGTCGTGCTGTCCGGGGAAGCCGGCTTCCTGCTGCCCATTTACACCGATACCTTCATGAAGGCCCTGGGTGGCTACGTAATCCAGTTCCTGCCCATCTTTCTGCTGGGCGCGCTCTTTGGCCAGTTGATGGCCGACTCGGGCGCGGCGCATACCATTTCCCGCTGGCTTGTGGACAGGCTCGGCGATCGGCACGCCATCATCACGGTCGTGCTGGCCTGCGCGATTCTGACGTACGGCGGGGTGTCACTGTTCGTCGTGGCCTTCGCCATCTACCCGATCGCGCGCGACATGTTCCGCACCGCGGACATCCCGAAGCGCCTGATACCGGCCACTATCGCGCTGGGCTCGTTCACCTTTACCATGACGGCCCTGCCGGGCACGCCCGCCATCCAGAACGCCATCCCAATCCCCTTCTACGGCACCAATGTCTTTGCCGCGCCGGGGCTGGGCGTCATTGCCGCCGCCATCATGCTGTTCGGCGGCCTGTGGTGGCTGCGCTCGCGGGCCGCTCGCGCGCGCATGGCCGGCGAAGGCTATGGGCACCACCTGGAAGACGACGAACTGGACGCAGTTCCGGACGCAGACGAAGGCGCCCTGACCACGATGCCGCTCTTTCTCGCGGTGCTGCCATTGCTGCTGGTGGTGGGCGTGAATGCCCTGTTCACCTACCTGATCTTTCCTCGCATGGACCTGGGCTTTCTGGCCGCACGCTTTCCCAACGTCGCTCCCGAGAAAATGATTGGCCTGTGGGCGCTGATCATTGCGCTGACGGCAGCATGCGCCGCCCTTGTCGTATCCCGCCTGGGCCGCTGGAGCAATCTGCGCGAATCGGTTAACAAGGGCGTGTTTGGTTTCATGCTGCCGCTGTTCAACACAGCGTCGGAGGTCGGCTACGGCGCCGTCATCGCAGGCCTGGCGGGCTTTGCGATCATCCGCGATGCCGTGCTGAATGTCACCCCAAATAACCCGCTGATCTCGGAAGCTGTCGCCATGAATGTATTGGCCGGCATCACTGGATCATCTTCGGGCGGCCTGAGCATCGCCCTCCAGACGCTGGGGCCTGATTACCTGCACATGGCCGAGGCGGCCGGGATCAGCCCGGAACTGCTGCACCGGGTGGCGGTGATGGCAGCAGGCGGCTTCGATACCCTGCCTCACTGCGGCGCGATCATCACGCTCCTGGCTATCTGCAAGCTTACCCACCGGCAGTCCTACCTGAACATTGCCGCCGTCACCATGGGCGCCCCCATGATTGCCCTGGTCACGGTAATTACCCTGGGCACGGTGTTCGGCAGTTTCTGAATTACCCCCTCGCCACAAGTGTGAGGTTCTCGATCTGATCCACGCCGGTTTTACCGGGCTTGTGCAGACGGTAGCCGGCCTGGCCGAAGTGAGTGCAGCCGGCGCAGTTCCTCGAAAGAAGTGAGCTCGCCAGCCAGCGCGCTGGCCATGACTGTCGGGGGGCTGGCCAGCCATACGCTGCCCGGCCCTGACCGGCCAGGAAAGTTGCGGTTGATGGCACTGACGGTTACCTGGGACGGCGCGGTGGATGAGCCCGGCCCACAGTTGGCGCAGGCCCCGCAGGACGGCTGCAGGATGCGTGCGCCCATGGCAGCGAAGGTGCGGTCATAGCCCCTGCTGATGCAATAGTCGCGCACTGCCGTCGTACCATACTGAAGATAAAGCTGCACACCCGGCGCGACCCCTACCTCATGTTCCAGCGCCCACGCCAGAACCTCGTGGTAGCTGTCGAAGTCCTCTCGCTTGCCTGCGGTACAGGAACCACCGTAGGCAATATCTATTTTCGGTCTTTCCTTCAGGCTGGACAGCGGCATGCCATTGCCTGGATCACCCGGTGCGGCGACCAGCGGCTCGAGGGCAGCGCAGTCCACATCCAGCTCCAGGGCGTACCGTGCTCCGGGATCGCTGCGCATCCAGGGCTCAATCTCGATATCGACACCGCGACGCTCCCTGAGAAACGCTGCCGTGACCGCATCAGGGGCCACAATCCCTGTCAGTCCGCCCAGCTCCGCCGTCATGTTGGTGAGCGTTGCACGCTCGTCCACAGACAAGGCTGCCACGGTGTCGCCGGTGAACTCAAACACCTTGCCCACCCCTTCCCCCGCCCGGATCTGTGGCAACGCCAGCAAGTGAAGCACGATATCCTTGGCCGTCACGCCGGCAGGCAAGGCGCCGTTCAGATTTACCCGCAGGCTGGCGGGCATGGTCAGGCGCACAGCGCCCGTCACGAAGGCATTGGCCATGTCTGTCGTGCCTACCCCAAAGGCGACACAGCCCAACGCACCGCTGTGCGGTGTATGCGAATCCGTTCCTGCGACGACCTGCCCCGGCAGCGCGTAATGCTCGGCCATCATAGCATGCGAAATTCCCGCCACGTTCGCGCCCGTATGCCGCGCAGCTTCCTGCTCTGTCAGCGTCCGGTGATGGCGCAAACCATATGCCTGTACGAAATCGCGCTGGGCCTGGCACATGGCCCTGACATTGGGGATGAAACCGGCACGCACATGGTTTGGGCTTTCCTCGACGTATGATGTGTGGTCCTCGAATACCACGATGCGGTCCCGATCAACCAGGCGCAGCGGCCGTCCGAATCGGGCATGCAGCATATGGCTGGCCATGCCTGTGTAGTATTCGTGGATAAAGCGCCAGTCCGCACGTACAAACATGCCTTCGCCCTGTGACGGGCTGCTCGAGGTGACAGGCGTACGCAACAGATGGCGCCGGACAATCTTCTCAAACAGGGTCAAAGGCCCGTCACTGTCCCGATCGCCAGGCCCATCTGCCTGCCCCGAAGGGGCGCTCGCCTGCCGCGTCCGGGCACAGGATGGCTGCCCGGACGCTTCCGGGCTGGCTACCGCCCCCAGATGGGCCTGCCCAAAGGCCAGCAAGCCGCCTGCCCTGACAATGGCTGCCGCAAGCTCATCGCGCCCCGCCACGATCTCATCCACCGTGATGGCGTCGCCTCGCTGCAGGCGCTCGATCAGCGTGAAATCTGTGCTGGTATAGAGTCCGATGTTGTCGGCATTCTGCCTATAGATGCGCTCGAAGCTTTCCGCAATCACCAGGCGTACGCCGGCCAGCTTTTCCGCCATGGGGCTGTGCTCGCGCGACGAGCCTTTGCCATAACGCCTGCCGGCCACCACGACGTTGCATCCCGAAAGCCTGATGGCATTTTCGCCCACAGGCCGCACCTCGCCTGCACGCAGGCCTGTATAAGGATAGGCGCCCAGTTTCTCGTCGAAATGCGTCAGGATGGGAACTGGCGTTATCTCATCGGTCGAAATGTCATCGCGCAGCGGGGCAGCCTGATGCAGAGACAACTGTTCGCCGGCAAGCTGGGCGGAAATGCGGGCTGGGTCGCACGACAGAAACAGCAAGCGCGCGGGGCGGTCAAGAATCAGGGAGGCATTCATATGAAAATCTGCAAGACACCTTATTCAGTGGGCGTGATGCCCGCACCCGCAACCAGGGTTTCAGTGAGGGTGATTTCCGATTCCAGCGTCCGGGCGGCCTCGGCGGCATCGCTGCCCTGGGAAACAAAGCCCTGCGGCCCAAGCGCCTTGAGCACTGGCTGGCTGCGCATAGTCTGGCGGGCAGCCTTCTGCAATTGCAGTGCAATATCCTTGGGCAAGCCCGCCGGTCCGATCAGGGCGATCCATGCATCATAGGCATAATCATCCACGCCTGACTCCGCCAATGTCGGCACATCGGGCAAGACCGGTACACGCGCTGGCGTGCTCACCGCCAGCGCACGCAAATGCCCCGACTGGATCTGGCCCACCACCGATGGCACCGCAAGGAAAGCTGTCTGGATCTGACCCGACATGACATCGGTGATGAGCGATGTGCCTCCTCGGTAGGGGATATGCATCATGTCCAGGCCCGCCTTGGACTTCAGCAGCTCGCCGGCAAGATGCAGCACGCTGCCGGTACCCGACGAGCCGTAGTTGATCTTGTCTGGCTGTGCTTTCGCCGCCGCGACGAGGTCGCCTATCGTGCGGTAGGGTGAGTCCTGCGCCACGACCAGCACCAGCGGCGTGGTACCAATAATGGATATAGGGGTGATATCGCGCACTGAGTCGTAGGGCATGCTCTTGTAGAGACTGGGGTTGATGGCATGGTTGGATGAAATGATACCCAGGGTATAGCCATCCGGCCTGGCCGACACCAGCTGCCGGGTACCTGGAATGCCGGCCGCTCCCGAAAGGTTCTCGACAACCAGGGGTTGGCCCAGTTCACGGCCCAGGTTCTCTGCCACCACCCTGGCTACCACATCGGCTGTGGAGCCGGGAGAAGTCGGCACGATCAGGCGGATGGGGTGATCAGGGTAATCGGCGGCAAGCGCCTGACCCGGGCTGGAAAAGATACAGGCAGCGAGCATGCCGCTCGCCAGGAATCTGGCAATCATGGTGAAGTCTCCTCGTTTTGGCTTCGGGGTACGTATGCCCCTGCGTCTGTGACGGTATCGACTATAAACAGACATCATCGGTCGTCGAAGCGCCGATTCGGCATGTTCGCCATCGCCAATCGAGAGATCAGCTGTCCTGCTGGGAGAGGAATCGCACCAGCGCGCCTGCCGTAGCCGACAGCTGGTCCCGATCCTGGAAAACAATGCACAGCTCCCTCTGCGCCCACGCATCCGACAAGGGGCACACGGCCACATCCAGCGCCTTCAGATAGAGCTGGGCCACCTGCTGCGGCATGATGGCAATGCCCAGGCCCGCGTGCGCCATGCGGCACAAGGCATCCAGGCTGGTTACCCGTATCTTGACCCTGAGCTGCGCACCCAACGCCTGCGCCTGCGCCGCCAGCAGCTGCGTCAGCGCACTGTCATCCCCAAGGCCGACAAACGGTTCATGCACAATGTCCTTCAGCGCAAGCTGCCGCGCCTGCGCCTTGGGGTGCCCGGCGGGCAGCATCACGGCAAGCCGATCATGTCGGTATGTGAAGAACTCCGGCCCCGAGGCCGGAGCTTCTCCGCGACAATACAGGGGCGCCCTTGGCGCCGCATTGATATGGCCTCGCTTGACCTCGCCGTGAACGGCGAGGCTTGCGCTTTGGCGCGTGGTCAGCGCTTCAAGCTCCCGCGCGCCCCCAGGCCGGTTACAGATGCCGAAATCCGCCGCCCGTTCGCGCACCAGTCTCAATACATCCTGGCTGTGCTGTTCTTCCAGATCTATTTCTACTTCGGGAAACAGACGCTGAAAGGCTGCCACATCCTCGGGCAGGAACTGGACAATGGCCGACAGGTTCGCCACCACCCGGACATGGCCTTTCACGCCGGCATAGAGACGCGACAGCTCCGCCCCCATAGATTCCACATCGCCGATAATCCGCCGCGCATGATGCAGCACTGTCTCGCCCGCCGGAGTAACGGTCACGCCACGGGTATGCCGCTGCATCAATGACAGCCCAACCAGCGACTCGAGCTCAGCAATGCGGCGGCTGACGGCCGATGGCGCGATGAACTCACGCTCGGCAGCGCGGGCGATGCTGCGTTCCTGGCATACTGCCACAAACAGCCGCAGTGACGTCAGATCGAGCTTGCGCAGCAGGTTTTCCATATTCAAGCCCCGCGCAGCGAGGCCGCAATTCACATGGCAGCCATCGTACTACATGCAAGACCGTGAATGATGCGCGGGCCAGCCCTTGCCTGCGCGCAGCCATTGCGCTGCAAGCCTTGCCGCCTTCTCCGACGTGAGCCCCGCCGTTGATTCCGCATAACAATCTGCTACAAACATAGGCTGGTCACATTGGCGCGGCCCCAGTAAATTCTTACTGAAAGCTGAACGAAAAACGCCATCGTTGCGCATGGCGTCCGCACGGCATGACGGCAGGCAGCCAGGATACGCACACCGCCGCACAAATCCGTCTGCCGCCCAGCCGATCGATCTGCGAGGATGGCCATGACCAACCGCGAGCAGTACGGGCCGCAGGGCCTGCTGTCGGTTTTCGATGCAGTCACCATCATGGTGGGGCTGGTCGTAGGCGTGGGTATATTCCGGGCGCCCTCGATCGTTGCCAGCAATGTCAGCACCGAATGGATGTTCGTCGCCGTCTGGATCGCCGGCGGTCTCATCACACTGATCGGGGCGCTCTGCTACGCCGAGCTTTCCGCCGCCCACCCTCATGCTGGGGGCGAATATCACTTTCTGTCGCGCGCCTATGGAAAGCCCGTGGCCATGCTGTTCGGCTGGGCCAGGTGTGCCGTCATCCAGACCGGCGCGATCGCGGGCGTGGCGTTCATGCTCGGCGACTATCTGACACAGATTCTGCCGATGGGGCCACATGGGCCCGCATTGTATGCGGCAATGGCCGTGATCCTGTTCACGGCGGTCAACGTTATTGGAACCGCCCAGGGAAAAAACCTTCAGGTTGTCGTGACCTTTCTCGAAATCGGCGCCATCAGCGCCATCATTCTGTTTGGCCTGTTCGGCTCTGCATCGCCGCAGGCCGACTTTCCCACCGCAGCGACGCCACCCGAAAGCGCCGCGCTGGGCGTGGCCATGATCTTCGTGCTGCTGACCTACGGCGGATGGAACGAGGCAGCCTATCTTACCGGTGAGCTGAAGGATGCGCCCCGCAATATCGCCAGGGTGCTGGCCATCGGCACGCTGATCCTGGTCGTTCTGTACAGCCTGTCGAATCTCGCCCTGCTGTCCATCCTCGGGCTGGAAGGCCTGCGCAGCTCCAACGCCGTGGCTGCGGACATGATGCGGGCGGTCGCGGGTCCAGCCGGCGGGATCATCGTGACCCTGGCCATCGTGGTCGCGGCAATCTCCACGTTGAACGCCACCATTTTCACCGGCTCGCGCGTGTTCTACGCCATGGGAAAAGACCTGAGCGTCATGCGCTGGATGGGAGAATGGAACGGACGGGGCAAGACCCCCGCGAACGGGCAGCTCGTGCAAGCCGCGATAGCGCTTGCACTGATTGGCATGGGCGCAGCAACCCGGGACGGCTTCAAGGCCATGGTGGACTACACCGCGCCTGTGTTCTGGGCTTTCCTGCTGATGGTCGGGCTTGCCCTCTTCATTCTGCGCTGGCGGCACCCCGGCAGGCGGATTCCGTTCCGGGTTCCGCTCTATCCTTTCACACCCATCATCTTCTGTCTCACCTGCCTGTATATGTTCCATGCCAGCGTCATGTACACCGGCAAGTCTGCCTGGGTAGGCCTGGCCGTGCTGCTCGCCGGCACACCTGTTCTTCTGTTCAGGCGCATCCCCGATCCCGGCTCCGCAACACAGGATGCGGCCGCCGGCATCACCGCATCGAAGAAGCTGCTTTCCTCGGGAGAATGACCATGAAGCTGCTGCGTAAATCCGCCGCCGTCGCAGCCCTCTCGGCTGCAATCGTCTTTGGAGGCCCGGCCTGGGGGCAAGACGCCGCCTCGGAAACCTATACGCCCAAGGTGGGACAATCGGGCAAGGATGTGATCTGGGTTCCCACGCCTCAGATGCTGGTTGACCGCATGTTGGACATGGCAGGGCTGAAGCCGGATGACCGTCTGGTAGACCTGGGCTCGGGTGACGGTAGAACAGTGATTACCGCCGCAAAGCGCGGCGCCACCGCCAGAGGCATAGAATTCAACCCCGAGCTGGTAACACTGGCGCGGCGGACAGCCGAAGCGGAAGGCGTATCGAAACGCGCGACATTCGTGCATGGCGACATCTTCGAATCAGACTTTTCCGACGCCACTGTCGTGACGCTGTTTCTCCTGCCTTCGCTCAATGTGCGACTGCGCCCCATGCTGCTGGACATGCCACCCGGCACCCGCATTGTCTCCAATTCCTTCACCATGGGAGACTGGCAGCCGGACGTCAGCGAGGAGGTCACGGGTGACTGCGGCAGCTGGTGCACTGCCTACAAATGGGTCGTGCCCGCCAACGCCTCGGGAACCTGGCAGCTTGGCGACAAGAACCTCGTCCTGGCGCAAAACTACCAAACTCTCGAGGGCTCGCTGAGCGGAAACGGCTCGTCATCCACGATCAGCGATGCGCGCCTGGACGGCGCCGATATTTTCTTCATGGTCGACGGCCAGCGCTACGCAGGCAAGGTCAAGGGCAACGAAATGCGGGGCACCATCAACGGCAAGACTGCCTGGGTCGCCAGCCGCCGATCGGCTTCCTGAGGGGAAGATGCCTGCTCCGGCTTTCCGTTTTTCCGGGAATATCACCCGCCGGATCCGCCGCCCCCTGTCGGCCGGGCGCCAGTGGATCCGGCAAGACGATCCACCATGAAATCAATGCAGGCACGGGTCTTGGCCGACAACTGATCCCGGGTGGGAAAGACCGCATAAATATCGGCAGGCTCGCACCATTCCGGCAGCACAAGCTGCAGATCCCCCTTCGCCAGCAAGGGTTCGACGCTCCATTCTGAACGCAGCAGCAAACCGTAGCCGTCCCGCGCCCAGCGCAGCGCCACTTCTCCGTCGTTGGTACTCATGCGGGCACGAACCTTGACCGTTTCCCTGTGTCCGGCATTGCGCAAATGCCAGATGCCGAATGTCTGTTCGTTTTCATGCAGCACGACTGCCTGATGCCGGGCCAGATCGGCAAGCGTGCCCGGCACGCCACGGTCTCGCAAGTATGCCGGCGATGCGCAGATCAGCCGGCGGTTGCGGCGCAGCTTGCGCGCGCTGAGCCGGGTATCGGCAAGCTCGCCGATACGAATGCCGATGTCATAGCCCTCTTCGACAAGATTCAGCGGCCTGTCACCCAGATGCAGTTGCACCTCCAGCTCAGGATGCATGGCGGCGAACTCCGCGAGCAGGCCCGACACGACTGCCCGGCCATAGCCAAGGCTTGCATTGACCCGCAACAAACCAGTGGGCCGGGTCGCCACGCCGCGCAGCGCCTGCTCCAGCTCGTCCAGGCCGGCAACCAGGCGCTTGCCTTCCTGCAGGTAGCGCTCCCCTTCCGGCGTAATGCGCAGCGTGCGTGTGGTGCGCTGCACCAGCCGCACACCCAGCCGGTGTTCAAGCGCCATCAATCGCTTGCTGATGGCGGCGCCTGTTATTCCCAGCTCCCTGCCCGCGCCCGCGAGGCTTCCCGCCCGCGCAATCGCAATGAATAGCTGAAGGTCATCATATCCTGACTGCATATACTCAATTTTTTGGAACTAATGATTCAATTGTCATGCCAATTATCAACACCACATAACCAATATAGACTGGAACCGTCAGATCGCAAACACGGAATCCAATCATGCCGACGCATTCCAGAAACAAGACGCTTTACGGCAAACTGGTAGACAGCCACACAGTGCAGGTGATCGATGCGCAAAACGTTCTGCTCTATGCGGATCTGCACATCATGAACGAATACACCAGCCCGCAGGCATTCGCGGGGCTTGAGGACGCCGGGCGGACAGTTGCCGCGCCGGGCGCCCAGCTTGCAGTGGTCGACCATATCATTCCCACACATCCGGTCAGGCCACGCACCATCCAAGAGCCCGCGTCGGCACTGCAGGCCTCCAACCTGCGCCGCAACTGCGCACGCCACAATATTGCTCTGTACGACACGAACGATGCGCTGCAAGGCATAGAACACATTATTGCGCCCGAGCTCGGCATGATACGGCCCGGCATGGTCGTATTGTGCGGAGACAGCCATACGACAACCCACGGGGCGCTGGGCGCGCTAGGCTTCGGCATAGGCACATCCGAGATCGAACACGTGCTGGCAACCCAGACGCTGGTGTATCGGCTGGCCTCCACCATGTGCATACAGGTTGGTGGCAGCTTGCCAAGGGGAACGTCAGCAAAAGACCTCATTATTCAGATAATTGGCCGCATCGGCGCCGAGGGTGCGCGGGGCTTTGCCGTGGAGTTCCGTGGCGGGGCCATATCCGCACTTTCGGTGGAAGCGCGGATGACTGTGTGCAATATGGCGGTGGAGGCCGGCGCGCGCGCCGCGCTGATTGCACCGGACGACAAAACCGTTGCCTATGTGCTGCAGCGCGCGCATGACATGAACGCATCGGAACGCCAGGCCGCGCAGGCGGAATGGGCAACGCTGCATTCCGATCCGGACGCAGTCTTCGACCGGCACCTGACGTTCGATGCCTGTACGCTTGAACCTCAGGTGACCTGGGGGACCAGCCCCGACCAGACCATAGGCGTAGGCCATGCCATTCCCGAGCTGGATATCCTGGCCGACCCCGTCCAACGGGAGGCCGCGCAACGGGCACTGAACTATATGGGGCTGAAGCCTGGCGCTTGCCTCGCGGGCCTGCCCATCCAGCGCGTGTTTGTAGGTTCCTGTACCAATTCCCGCATCGAAGATCTGCGTACGGTCGCCGGCATCGTCAAGGGACGGCGTGTCGCTCAAGGCGTACGGGCCATGGCTGTTCCGGGTTCGGGCGCTGTCCGCATGCAGGCCGAACGGGAAGGCATTGCACAGGTGTTGATCGATGCGGGCTTCGAGTGGCGCATGCCCGGATGCTCGATGTGTCTGGCGATGAATGACGACGTGCTGTCTCCAGGCGAGCGCTGCGCTTCGACAACCAACCGCAACTTCGAGGGACGCCAGGGGCGCGGCGGGCGCACCCACCTGATGAGCCCCGCGATGGCTGCAGCGGCTGCGCTGGCTGGCTGCATCGTCGATGTGCGCCACGCACTCTGAGGAACACGGAATGAAAACCCTGCACATCATAGAAGGCGTGGCCGCACCGCTGCCCATCGTCAATCTCGATACCGACCAGATCATGCCCAAACAGTTCCTGCGCGGCATTGACAAGCGCGGGCTGGACAAAGGCCTGCTTTACGAACTGCGCTTTGACGAACAGGGCATGAAGCGGCCCGGCTTCGCTCTGAACCAGACCGTCTATGCGGACACCCGCATTTTGATCGGCGCGGCAAACTTTGGTTGTGGATCCAGCCGCGAACATGCTGTCTGGGGGCTGATCCAGTATGGAATACAGGCAGTCATCGCGCCCAGCTTCGGGGAGATTTTCTATTCCAACGCCTTGAACAACAGGCTGCTGGCTGCGCAGGTAAGCGAAGCAGACGGCAAGCTGCTGCTCGCAGCCGCCAGTACACATCCGGGTACCACGGCCACGCTCGATGTCGAAACACTCACGATACATATGGGCGCAAAAGCGTTTCCCTTTGTTCTGCCCCCCCGGCATCAGGAAGCATTTCTCAATGGGCTGGATATGATAGGCAGTACATTGAAAGTGCAGGCAGACATTGCGGCATTTTCGCGCCGGCGGGCACAGACTCACCCGTGGCTGCATGATGTGGCAAAAAAGGCATTTCCGCATTCACATATATGTCCGCAACCCTCTCGTTCCGAGGGGCAGGGCATGGTCACTGAATAGGCAAGGCAGGCATGTTCGACAATTTTTCCACCGAGAACTTTACCGTGAGCGATGGCGTGCGCATTCATGCACGCGTGGGCGGGCGCGGCCCCGGCCTGCTGCTGATGCATGGCCATCCGCAAACCCACACCATGTGGCATCGGGTCGCACCTGAGCTTGCGCGGCACTATACCGTCGTCGTCCCCGACATCCGCGGCTTCGGAGATTCGTCGCGACCGGAACCCGGTGCCGACAGCGTCGCCTACTCGAAACGCAGCATGGCGCAAGACATGGTGGACATCATGCAGCAGCTCGGCTTCGAGCGCTTCCTGGTGGGAGGTCATGACAGGGGCGCGCGCGTCGCCCATCGCCTTGCCCTGGATCACCCGGAACGGGTAGCGCGCCTTTTCTTCCTGGACATTGCGCCAACACTGGCCATGTATGACCGCACCAACCAGGCCTTCGCACGCGCCTACTGGCACTGGTTTTTTCTGATACAGCCAGCCCCTCTGCCAGAGCGCCTGATCGAAGCCGACCCGGTGGCTTATCTGCACAATGTATCAGGTCGCCGACACGCGGGCCTGGCAGCCTTCCACCCTGAAGCACTTGCGGAGTATGAACGCTGCATCGCCCTGCCTTTCAGCGCACGAAGCATATGCAGCGACTATCGGGCCTCGGCCGGGATCGACCTGGAACAGGACAGACAAGATCGCGATGCGGGCAGGCACCTGACCATGCCTTTGCGTGTGCTGTGGGCGGAGCATGGCGCTGTCGGCCGAAATTTCGATGTGCTGTCCCTATGGAAAGAGGTATCCCGCAGCGAAATAAGCGGCCATGCCGTGGACTGCGGCCATTATCTTGCGGAAGAACAACCGGAGACTGTGCTGCGGGAAATGCTGGCATTCTTCGGCGGGTGACAGTCCGGCGAGAGCCGCCGCCGTGGCCGTCAGGCGGTCTAGCCATGCGTCGCATTCATGCGTACACTTTCCGGCATGCTACGCATCGACAATCTCAGCAAGCGCTATAACGACTATCTCGTATTCCAGGGGCTGACCCATGCCTTCGAACCTGGATGCGTGGCGCTATGCGAAGAAGAAAGTACCGGGAAATCCACCCTGCTCGGTATTATTGCGGGTGCCGTTGCGCCTGATGAAGGCGAGGTCTGGATCGATGGGCTCTCGCTCAGCCAGATACCGCAGCAAGCCAAAGCCCGCCTGGCTTATGTGCCTGACGATTGCCTGGCCTTTCCTGAACAGACGGGGCGAGGTTTGCTCGAACAGGTCGCCGCGGAAAAGAACACGAGGCTCGATGACGACGTGTTTGATCTGGCGTATGAGCTCGGGCTGGAGCCTCATCTGGACAAACGCTTCGAGCAAATGTCGACGGGTACGCGCCGCAAGGTATTCCTGACGGCCGCTGCCCTGGGCAAGCCAGCCGTCATTATTGCGGACGGCCCCAGCAACGGGCTGGATGCGCAGGCTCGCGCCGTGCTGGCCGAGCAGTTCAAGACCTGGTCCCGGGATCGGGTCGTGCTCTTTGCCAGCCACGATGCCGAGCTGGTACAGGCCTGCGGCGCCAGCATGGTCAACGTCGCGGCACTGCGCTAAACAGACATCATCATAGCGAGCGATCGGCCCTGCATGCTCAGCTAGGACATACAACTATTCAAGCGAGCCTGTAAGGCCGGTCACGCCCTGCGCCTGTCTCCCGAGAATCACTTCTTCCGAACCGCTCACAAATAGCCTCCCGCGCAGGCAGGCACGGGTATTCCCTTAGCCACGCCGGCTTATTGCACCCCGGAAACTTCGATATACTTTGATCCATATCATGGATTTTTGTCCATATTATGGATTTTTCAAGCAATAAAACCCGGAGACACCTTTCTCATGACGCACTCAAAACGCTCTTTCATGATTTCAGCAGCCGCCTTGCTCGGACTGTCGCTCGTTGCGCCAGCCTCCTTTGCATCAAGCAGCTTCCCCAGCCAGCCCGTCACGCTGATCGTCCCCTTCCAGCCGGGCGGCGGCACCGACGCCGTTGCCCGCACCGTAGCCAAGGTCGCGGAAAAATATCTTCCCAAGGGCGTGGTTGTCATGAACAAGCCGGGCGCTGGCGGCGCTGTGGGCTGGAACTATGTTCTCAACCAGAAACATGACGGCTATACCCTGGCTGTTGTCACAGGCGAATTCGTGACCCTGCCATTGCTTGGGCTCTTCAATCACTCATATAAAGACTATGAGCCGCTGGTTCAATTGAATGCGGACCCCACCACGCTGGTCGTGCATGCGGATTCGCCTTACAAAACAGTGGAAGACTTCGTGGCCGCGGCAAAGGCTAAGCCTGGTTCGCTGAATGTCGGTACCCCAGGCACAGGCGCTGTCTATGATGTGGCGCTCAGCGCTTTCGAGGCCAAGTCCCATACCCAGGTTACCCACATTCCCTACCCCGGATCGGGCCCATCGCTGCTGGCGCTCCTGGGCAAGCAGATCGATGCTGTTGCCACCAGCCCCGCCGAAGCAGCCGAATACGTGCGCTCCGGAAAGATGCGTTTGCTCGTCGTGATGAATGATGATCGCGTGCCCGAGTTCAAGGACGTACCAACCGCGAAAGAGAAAGGCATCGACGTATCCTATGGAACGTGGCGCGGCATTGCCGGCCCCAAGGATATGCCGCATGAAGTTACACAAGCACTCAAGACGGCGTTCGACAAAGTCGCGCAAGAGCCAGAACTGATCAATGCGATCAAACAGCAGAACCTGGGCTACGTCTATGCCAATGGCGAAGACTTCAAAGCCAAGATGGCAGTCGAAACAGAAGGCTATGCGAAGGTGCTCAGCGATCTCGACATCCAGAAGTAATCACTTGAAGGAAAAAACCATGACCGCCACTCCCACTCCATATCGCTATCCCAATCCGAAGGAAGCCTTGAGCGATATCGTCGTCCCCAACGCCGTCCCCGAAGATGAGCGCGTATGGGTTCCCCAGGCCGAAAATGTCTGGTTCCGTCCGCTCTGTCTGAACGCCTCCCAGGGTTACTGGATGAATCTTCTGCGTGTCAGGAAGTCCGGCGTGCTCAGTTGCCACCGCCATCCGCAGCCTGTTCACGGCTATGTCATCAAAGGGACCTGGCGCTACCTGGAACATGACTGGGTAGCAACGGAAGGCAGCTATGTGTTCGAGCCGCCCGGCGAAACACACACCCTGTATGTACCCGAAGATGTCGAAGAAATGATCACCATGTTCCAGGTGAACGGAGTGATGTATTACGTCGACAGCGAGGGCAACCATACCGGCTACGAAGACGTGTTCACCAAGATCGACATGTGCCGCAAGCACTATGAAAGCGTCGGGCTTGGCGCCGACTACGTGGACCAGTTCATACGTTGACGGCATGCCAGCATGAGCACACAAATTGAATACAATTTTTCCGGCCGCCGGACGGTCGTCACCGGCGGCAGCAGCGGAATTGGCCTGGACATTGTCCAGCAGCTGTTGCGCAGCGGCGCCCAGGTAAGCATCTGGGACCTGAAACAACCTTCATCCGAAATCACTGCCGCGGGTGCGCTGTATCAAGCCGTCAATGTCTGCGATGCAAGCACTGTCGAGCAGGCATGCGCAGCCACTGTCGCTGAGCTGGGCGGCATGGACATGCTGGTCAACAGCGCCGGCCATGCAGGCTCCACTTTGCCGCTGGAAGACACGGACCCCGCCGAATGGCAGCGTGTCGTCGATATCAACCTGCTTGGGGTGTACCGGACCTGCCGCGCCGCAGTGCCGGAACTGAAACGCAGCCCTGCCGGGCGCATCGTCAACATTGCTTCGCTGGCGGGCAAGGAAGGCACCCCCAACGCCTCCGCGTATAGCGCAGCCAAGGCTGGCGTGCTGGCACTGACCAAATCGCTGGGCAAGGAACTGGCCCAGACCTCTGTGCGTGTCAACGCCATCGCCCCCGCTGCCATCAGCACTGAGCTGCTGCGGCAGATGTCTCCGGAACATGTCCAGACCATGATCAATAAAAGCCCGATGAAGCGCCTGGGCGAATGCGAAGAGGTATCCAACCTGGTGCTCTGGCTGCTATCGGACGCATGCTCTTTCAGCACGGGCGCCGTTTTCGATCTGTCAGGCGGTCGCGCCACATACTGAGGTAAGCATCAATGAGTTTCAGATCCGATTTATTCAAGGGAAAGACAGCCGTGGTCTCCGGTGGCACGCAGGGCATAGGGCGCGGCATCGCCGAAGCCCTGGCGCAACTGGGAGCGCGGGTCTATGCCGCCGGGCTTGCCTCGCAGGATGGCCGAGCCTACGGCTCCGATCTCATCAGCGAAGCCAGCCTGGACGTGACCAGCGAAGAACAGGTTCAGGCCTTTGCTGCCGCCACGCCATCCATCGATATTCTGGTGAACTGCGCGGGCATCATACTGCGCAGGGAAGAATTCAAGCTGCCTGTTTTCGAGCGCGTACTGGACGTGAACCTGACGGGCACCATGCGCATGTGTGAAGCCCTGCGTCCCGCACTGGCGGCGTCTGGCGGCTGCATTGTCAATACTGCGTCCATGCTCAGTTTTTTTGGCGGCGGGCTGGTGCCCGGCTACGCTGCAAGCAAAGGCGGCGTGGCACAACTGACCAAATCGCTGGCGATCGCCTATGCGGAAGATGGCATACGCGTCAACGCCGTCGCACCGGGCTGGATAGCCACGCCCCTTACCCAGGCGCTGCAAGATGACGAGTCACGCTCGCGCCCCATTCTGGATCGCACACCGCTGAAGCGCTGGGGCACGCCAGAGGATGTCGCCCAGGCTGTGATATTCCTCAGCTCAGGCGCCGCTGCCTTCATGACAGGGGTCATCATGCCTGTTGACGGTGGTTATATGGTGACCTAAGCTTCGCGGATGACCTCCTTGCCTTCGCAACAGAACCCCGCCCAGAAAGTAGCGGGCACCGCCTCGTTCTCCAAATTCATGCGTGTCCTGGACGCCATTGCAAACGGGGCAAGCCGGGGCGTATCCATCCCGGATCTCAGCGCTGCGGTGGGCTATCCCCGGCCCACCCTTTATCGTATTGTCGACGCGCTATTGGCCGAAGGGCTGATCGCCAGCAAAGGCGGGCAGGTATTCGGCCTGGGGCCGCGTCTTGTCAGCCTGGCCAGCACTGCGCTGGAAACCTCGGATCTTCGCGGCATATGCCGCGACCCGCTGCTGGCCTTGCGCGACGCCACCCGCGAAACCATACACCTGGCGGTACCGGTGAATGGCGCCATGACCTATATCGACAAACTGGAAAGCCCGCAGGCGGTGCGCATGAATTCGCGCCTGGGCAGCCAGGTCACGCTCTATTCCAGCTCGGTTGGCAAGGTTTATCTGGCCGGGCTGCCCGAAGATGAATGCAATCGCCTCATAGACGCGATTGATTTCAAGCGCTTTACTGAATCAACCATCACGTCGCCGCAAGCCCTGCGCAAAGAACTGCGGGATGTGCGGAAACAGGGGTATGCCGAAGATCGCGAAGAAAATGAGAAAGACATTTTCTGCTATGGCGGCGCGATCCTGGACAAGAACGGCAAGCCTATTGCCTGCGTCAGCCTGACGATCCCCCTGTTCCGCATTGCCGGCGACCGCCGAAGCACATACATCGAACCTCTCCTGCAGGCCTGCTCGAGCATTTCACAGAAGATCGTCATGTTGGGAATAGAGGCTTGAGCGCCATCCTTATCCATGCGCGCATGCATTCGCGATGGTGAAGGCGGCCTGGGCTGGCGGCACCAGTTGACCTGGCGGCGATGTTAGCATTTCACCTGTCGTTCGCAGAGATCAGAAGGAAAGCACAATGAAACGCTTGAAGACACTCCTGTCCGGGCTGACCCTCTCACTGCTTCCGCTGGCGGCCAGCCACGCGAACGATCAGTCTTTTCAAGACAGGGCGCAGCGGGCATTCGCCGACGCTATGGCAGAGTACAGGATTCCGGGGCTTGTCGTTGGCGTGACAAGCAACGGCAAGCATTACTTCTACGCGACCGGCCTTGCATCGCGAGCCGACCAACGGCCTGTCACACCCGATACACTGTTCGAACTGGGTTCGATCAGCAAAATCTTCAATGCAACATTGGCGGCGCTGGCGGAACAGCGCGGCTTGCTGTCGCTCGATGAAAAAGCAGCCCACTATCTATGCGCCGACGACTGCAAGATCGGCAATGATATGACCCTGATGGATCTGGCCACTCATCATTCGGGCGGCCTTCCCTTGCAGGTTCCGGATGACATGAAGGATACGGACGGACTGGTGCGCTGGCTGAAAGCATGGCAGCCGCCTCAGCCCGGAACCCGCAGTTACTCAAATATCAGCATAGGGCTGCTGGGCCACATCACGGCACAGGCATTCGGAATGAGCTACGCCCAGGCGGCAGAAAACGTACTATTCCGCGCATTAGGCTTGCAAAGCACCTGGATCAATGTCCCACGCCAAGCCATGGACCGATATGCCTTTGGCTATGATCGCAAGACCGACAAAGCCATACGCGTAACGCCCGGCGTGCTGGATGCGGAAGCCTATGGGGTGAAGTCAAGCGCACGAGACATGCTCAGGCTTCTGGATGCAGAGCTTGGCAATACAGCCCTTTCCCCCGAGCTGGCCGCCGCCATTCATCGCACCCGGGAAGGACAATTCAAGACAGCCGCTTTCACGCAGGACATGATTTGGGAGCAGTATCCCTGGCCGGTCGATCTGGAAACAATGCAATCAGGCAACGGATACAGCTTCATCCTGCATCCCCAGCCCATGGAAAAACTGAAGCCCGCACTTGCGCCACAGAAGAACGTCATCGTCAACAAAACAGGATCGACAAATGGCTTTGGCGGTTACGTGGCCATGCTTCCCGGAGAAAACCTCGGCATCGTCGTCCTTGCAAACAGAAACTTCCCTAACGACGCACGGGTCAAGGCTAGCTACTCACTGATCGAAGCGCTTCTTGCCGGCAGGGAATAAAGGGCAGGCTTGCGCAGGAATATGATCGCCTTTGACTTCGTTGCCTTCCCGCAGTGAAATAGATGTCATACCGTGTGGGAGACACGCCATGACAGATCCACATCATCATCGCCCGTCCCTGGGCTCCTGCGTATTCTATAAAGACCCCCTGGCGGCTCTTGACTGGCTGGCAAATGCCTTCGGTTTCGAGCGCAGCATGGCCATTCGCGACAAAGACGGTAATCTCGTTCATGCCGAAATGCGGTTTGGCGACGGCTACATCATGATAGGCGCAGAATGGGCCGACTTCACCGCGAGCCCCGCTTCCGTCAGCGGCAAGAATACCCAAGCCGTGCATGTGCAACTTCGAGAAGCCATCGATACCCATTGCGAACGGGCGCGCAAGGCCGGCGCTGACATTATTAAAGAGCCTGCGGATGAATTCTATGGCGACCGGACCTACCGCGCCCGGGACCCCGAAGGCCATGTCTGGACTTTTGGTCAGACCGTTCGGCAGGTGTCGCGCAAGGAGGCCGAGCAGGCCAGCGGACTGACGATCGAAGGCTGGCATTGATTTACTTTTGACGCATCCGCGGGCCGCCCCGTCCGCCCACCCGCCCACAGAACCGGAACCTGTTCATGGATATTTCCCCAACCGTCATTGCCCAGCGCCGCGATGCCTTTCGCAAGCTGCATGATTCAGGCTGCTTTGTGCTGCCCAACCCTTGGGATGTCGGCAGCGCCCGCTATCTTGAGCAGCTCGGCTTCAAGGCCCTTGCCAGCACCAGTTCGGGCTTCGCCTGGCATATGGCCATGCAAGACAACGAGGTAACGCTGGAGGAGGTGCTGCAACATCTGAAGGAGATCGTTGCCGCCACCGACCTGCCAGTCAACGCCGATTTCGAGGACGGATTCGCCAACAACGCCGACGATCTGTACCAGAACGTACTCAAGGCCGTGCAGACCGGCGTGGCAGGGCTTTCGCTGGAAGACTCGACGGGCCACGCCGACCATCCCCTGCGCGACATCGCCTCGGCCACGGAACGCATACAGGCCGCACGCGCCGCCATTGACTCGACAGGGGCTAACGTCTTGCTCGTAGGGCGCGCAGAAAACTTCATTGTTGGCGTGCCGGATCTGCAAAACACGATCAGCCGCCTGCAAGCCTACGCACAGGCCGGCGCCGACGTGCTCTATGCGCCTGGCATCAAGGCGCCGGAAGACATACGGGCAGCGGTGCAGGCAATCGCCCCCAAACCGTTCAACTTGCTGATCGGTTCCACATCCGATCTGACCGTAAGGCAGGCGCAAGAATTGGGCGTACGACGCATCAGCGTTGGCGGTGGCCTGGCCCGAACCGCCTGGGGCGGCTTCATGAGGGCCGCTCGCACACTTGCCGAGCAAGGAAGCTTTGACGGCTTTGAAGGCGCCGCATCGGGCAATGAACTGAACGCGCTGTTTGAATCGCGGGAAGCCAGGCGGCGGCGTTGAAGTAAACGACACAGGCATCAGCTTCGCTTCATCTTTCTGTCGTAGACTCCCTGTATGCGCATTCTCCTGATAGAAGACGACTATTCCCTGGGCAGTTCACTGCAATCATGGCTGCAAATGGACGGCTATGCGGTGGACTGGCTGCAACGCGGCGATCAGGCCGCCACTGCGCTCGCCACGCATTCGTACCACTGCGTCCTGCTGGATCGGGGTTTGCCCGGCCTGGATGGCGATACACTGCTGCGGGCCTTGCGCGCCACGGGCGCGCCTCAGGCACAGCTGCCGGTGATCGTGATCACCGCGCGCGACGCACTGGCCGATCGCATCCAGGGGCTGGATCTGGGGGCGGATGACTATCTGGTCAAGCCTTTCGACCTGGAGGAATTATCTGCCCGCGTGCGTGCCGTCCTGCGCCGGGGCGCGGCACAGCCCACGCCTGAGCTGCGCCACGGTACGGTAGCACTTGATCCAGCTGCCAAACGCGTAACCCTGGCTGGCGAGCCCCTTACGCTCACCGCGCGGGAATTTACTGTGCTGCATGCCTTGATGCGCCATCCCACCCATATTCTGAGCCGCGCCCAACTGGAGGAAGCGCTGTATGGCTGGGGCGATGAAGTCGAAAGCAACGCCATCGAGGTGCATATCTACAACCTGCGCAAGAAGCTGGGCAACCGATTCATCGTAACGATGCGCAATCAGGGCTATAGGCTGGCACCCGCATGAGATGGCGTCATTGGCGGCCAGGCCGACGCCGGCCTGGCACTGAGCACGGCATACCTGCGCGTGGCGATTGGTCATTGCGGCGGCGTTTGCTGCTGACCATGATGGGTGTCAGCATCGGCCTGTGGATGGTCAGCCTCTCCATTGTCGTGGGCGTGGCCTGGCATGCCACCAGCGACTTCTTCGATGACGCACTGGAGGAAGGCGCGCGCCTTGTATTACAACTGGCGCCGCAGAACGAGACGGCCGGCGGAGCGATCTTTGGTTCTCGTAAAGAACATGGCGATGTGCTCCAGTTGCGTATGTACTACCAGCTCGTTGCCCCCGATGGCCGAGTGCTGTTGCGAGGCGAGGACACGCCAAAAAAAGCTTTTCGTCCCGATGCGCGGCATGAGGACACCGTCACGGTCTGGATTGATGATCAGTTTTGGCGTGTGCATGTACGCCCCGGCCCAGGGGGCATAAGCGCCCAGGTCGCTCAGCCGATGGAAGAGCGCCTGGAACTGCTGGGAGATATGGCCGAGAACCTAGGCTGGCCCGCGTTGGGGCTGGTGGCGTTGCTCGGACTGCTGAGCTGGTATCTCATCCGGCGCCTGCTGCGGCCCTTGGAAGATACGGCCAGGCGCATCAATGCCAAATCCCCACAGGATCTGACACCTGTGCAGATGTTGAATCCGCCGCGCGAGTTGCAACTTATCCTGAACGCACTCAACGCCTTGCTGATGCGTTTGGATACCGCCCTGGATAGCGAGCGGCGCTTTACTGCCGACGCAGCACACGAGCTGCGCACGCCGCTGGCCGCTCTGCGCATGCGCGTACAGCTCATCGAGCGTGAACTGAGGCTGCCAGACGCCCATCTGCGTCAGTTGCGCGCCGATCTGGATCGCTGCACCGCGCTGGTGGAGAGTCTGCTGGCACTGGCTCGATTGGAGCCCAGTACCGAGCCTTTAGTCCGTGAAATCGTGGGCCTGGATGCCTTGATTGACAATCTGGAATCCCAAGAGGGGGATATGCGGATCGAGCGGGCATTGACTGTGCCGACTATCTGGGCTGCGCCCGTACTGTTGGCCAGCGCGTTGCGTAATCTCGTCGACAACGCTACGCGCTACGGTGGTCAAGGCACGCGCATACGCATCGAATCCACACCGCTGCCACAAGGCGGCACGCGCCTGGCCGTGCGCGACGACGGGCCGGGAGTGTCGCTGGAACAGCGCCTCCGTCTCGGCGAACGCTTTTTTCGGGTGTTGGGTACTGGCCAGACCGGCAACGGCCTGGGCCTGTCCATTGTGGTGCGAATTGCCGCGCTGCATGACGCGCATCTACTGTTCGAGGACGGGCTGGACGGGCGCGGGCTGGGCGTTGTGATGGATTTCCCCGCGAAATAATACACATCAGATTGCCTTCAGGTTCAAGCTTTCTAATGAGGTTGTCCCGTGATTAACGGAACTGCTTCTACAACATGAAAAGGAATTGAACCATGCGCCATAACGCACCCACTCTGGCAGCCGCCGCAATCCTCGCCCTGGGCGCCACCGCCGTAGCCTTCGCCCAACCGGCCGGCTATACCGGCCCGAGCAATGCCCCAAAGGCCACCCAAGGCGCCTACTCCGGGCCCAGCAGCGTACCACTGATGACGGTCAAAGAACTCATCGATACAGGACGCGATGATCAGGTAGCCCGACTTCAGGGCCGTATTGTGTCATTCGAGGGCGACGAGCACTACATCTTCGAAGATGCAAGCGGTCGAATCACGGTGGAAATTGACGATGAAGACTTCCCCGCCGGCCAAACAATCAGTGCCGAGCAGCGCGTGGAACTGACCGGCGAATTCGACAAAGGATTGCGCAAGACCGAATTCGAGGTGGATCGTGTAACCATGCTGCGCTGATCCGGTTTGTGAGCGGCAAGGGCAGACCGACGCGCCTGCCCTTTTCCTGTCTGTAGTATAGAGGGCTGTAATCATCATGGATGGTGAACCCGCTGAATGAGGAATCTGATGAACCCCGAAGAAATCCGAGCCATTGTTACGATTTGCCTCTTGGCCGCCTACGCGGACGGCGACAAGCATGACCGCGAACGCGAACAGATCCGTCAGGTTGCGCAAGGGCTGACGCAAGACCGGCAGATCGATCTGCCGGGCCTGTATCAGGACGTGCTCATGCACCGTGTGCGGCTGGATGATGTCGTGCCGAGGCTGACCAGCACCGAAGCACGCCAGTTGGCATATGAAATGGCCGTGTGCATCTGCGAGGCCGATGGCCAGACCAGTGCGCAGGAGCAGGCTTTCCTGGGAGGGCTGCGCGATATGCTGGGACAGAAGTCAGCGGGATTCGCAGCGCAAGCAGATACCTTAGCTGCAGCATCGCTGGGCACGGCCGCTTCAATTGAGCCACAGATAACCATCGCCGATCAAGCTCTGCCGCACCCTGCAACCGCCGACGCATTGCCGGCTATGGCCGCTTCGCAGCGCCCCAGCCAGCTTTCTGAAACAGATATGGATCGCAAGATTCTGAACGCAGCCGTCTTGAACGGCGCCATTGAACTGCTGCCCGAGAACTTATCCACGCTGGCCATCATTCCGCTGCAGATGCGTCTGGTGTACCAGATCGGCCAGAGCTACGGCTATGAGCTGGACCGCAGCCATATCAAGGACTTGCTCGCAACCTTGGGCGTTGGCCTGACATCGCAGTACCTTGAACAGGCTGGCCGCAAGCTGCTGAGCGGCCTGTTAGGAAAAGCCGGCAAAGGTCTGTTGGGCGGGCTGGGCCGCCAGGCAATCAGCAGCGGCATGAGCTTCGCGGCCACCTATGCACTGGGCCATGTCGCCAATCAGTACTATGCAGGAGGCCGCACGCTAAGCACACAAATGCTGCGCGACGCCTACCAGCATGTCATCGCCGATGGCCGGCAATTGCAGGCGCAATATCAACCCCAGATGCAAGAGATGTCACGCGGACTGAACACGGCAAAGATACTGCAGATGGTACGTGGAGCTTGAGTGAAAATGTCGTTACCACTCTACTTCGGAACGGGCGCTAAAAGAATCTGTTACTAGGCTTCATGGCAATGAGAGCCGGCACCGAAGCTGCGTTTTTTCATTCGATAGCCCACGGGAAGCTACAGCCTGAACAAAACCGGAGCAGACAGACCTTACGCCGTAATGGCCTGGGCCAGCTTCTGGATGGACAGCGGCGCACAACCCTCGGCATCGTTGCTGACCGTCACGTAAGCCGGCTGGCCCGCGCCCGTGATCCCGCGGATCGTCCGCGCCAGCGCCGCGCGAGTAGGAAGATCCTCGCTGAGAATGGCATTGAACGGATCGTGCTTTTTCTGCGCGTCGGCATAACCATACGCGCCGAAAATTCGGTTCAGGTTCCAACGGCAGACCAGCGGCCCCGGCCACAGTGCGCGCAGCATTGGCAGCTGTTCTTCGATCGGCGGCATCTTGCCATGCAAGCCCAGGCAGAAAGCGGCCCCATGCGCCTTGAGCGTATCAACCAGCGCCTGGCCCAGTAGTTCAGGGTCCCGCACTTCCACCGCGACGATTACGGCACCATGGGCGGACAAAGCCTCCCGGACAGCCGCCAGCATGCGGCCCAGCTTCTCAAACAGCGACGCGGGCCGGCTCAGCTCTCCCCAAGACAGAGGACTCAGCTGGAAAACGAGAACGCCGAGCTTGGCGCCCAGGCCTTCGAGCGCCGGTTGCACAAATTCCTGAATGGCCCGCGAGGGATCGAGAAAAGCCGGGTTGGCCTCGCGCGCCCTGCCGTCTTCGCCCCGCACCTGAGCGTCGGTAATACTGGCGGGACATTTGATGACGAAACGGAAGTCATCATCTACCTGCCCCGCATAAACGGCATACTGGCTTGCCGTCAATGGGCGCCAGAAAGTACGGTCCACACAAACCGTGCGCAAAAGCGGATGCTGATGGTAGGCGCCAAGACCATGCTTGGACAGCGTGCTCGAATCGTATTCGCCATCCCAGACCAGCCCTTCCCAGCCCGGATATGACCAGGTAGAGACGCCAAAGCGCAACTGCGCCGGAAGCTGCCGCGCGAGCGCGCTCCATCCCTGGGCCGCGGGAGCAGGAAGCACTTTGGCCATGCTCCGAAGGACGGAAAAATCCGGATCCGCACGAGAGGCCGCACGGTTCGAGGAGTTGGCCGGAGGCTGGAAAAGCATATCTCCGAAAAGGTCGTCTTGCATACTTATCGTACTGGCATGGAGGCAGGCTAAAGAGTACTTGAATTACGCCAGACCTATTTCAGATATGTACGTCAGTCAACGCCACTCTTGCATTTCAAATCCCAGATCAGGCAGGATGGGACACATAGCCGGGGATCACTCCCCAAAGTGACAAGACGAATGTGAAATGCGGTCTGGAGCGGTGATGAGAACAGAATTCAGCGCCTAACCCTTTGATTAATAAAGTGACACCCTCGCCGGGGAAACGAGGATGTACCGCAGTTTGGGCCAGTCTGATGGCTGCTGTCAACGCTTCACAATCCCCAGCACTCAAATCTTAATTTTTGCGCTATTATGGACAAATTTGATTCAAATAGACCATAATAGCGAACATGCCACGTAAGCCACCCATCGTCTTCCCTCAAGAGCAGCGTCTCCTATCCGCACTGGGAGAGCGGCTGCGTCTTGCCCGCAAGCGACGCAAGTTGAGCAACGCCGTCGTCGCGCAACGCGCGGGGATTTCAAGGACGACCTTGTACAAGGTCGAGGCCGGAGACGCTGGGGCTACGCTGGGATCCTATGTGCGGGTCCTGGCCGTGCTTGGTCTTGAGGGCGACCTCAATCAGCTTGGAGCCGACGATAGAGTTGGGCGGAAATTGCAGGATCTGGCGCTGGAGCCAACTCCCAAGCGTCGCGCCGCTACCCGCTCCAAGACGGCGAAGTCCTCATCAGCCTCGAACGATGAGGAACCAACATGAGCACGCAGGACAACACCCTGGAGGTTTGGCTTGACGACGACCAGGGCCCTGCACACCAGGTCGGCACGCTCGCCCATGACCGCGGCGATCCGCTTCCATTACGAACGCGATTGGCTACGAGATCCTCGCGCCTTCGCGCTGGACCCGGACCTCTCTCTGGACGAACACCCTTTCTTTCCCAAGCCTGAACTAGGCAACTTCGGCATCTTCCTGGATTCGTCACCAGACCGATGGGGACAAACACTGATGAAGCGGCGCGAGGCGTTGCTGGCCAAGGACGAGCAACGTCCTCCTCGTACGCTGTACGCCTGGGATTTTCTCATCGGCGTACAAGACCTCATCCACCCATACTCGCAGATATCCAACTTCATTCAACGCCGTTGACATCGTCGCGCGCGCGCATGTCCGGTGAGCCGCCCGCCATACCCCATGCGCTTCAACGCAAAGCTGATGGTGTCTTCACTCATACGATCCGTCAATCGCACCACGCTCGCAAACAGATACTTTTGTGCAGGTTTGAAATCACTCAGCATCTGGCGAACGATTGCCTGTGCCTGAGTCGATAAGAGCACAATATATGGCGGCAGGTCATCGACCCGCACACGCTTCCTGCGAATCAGCATCTTGTGCTGTTTTAATGACGCCACCGGAATAAGCCACAACCCTCGGTCCAGATCGGCTGCCTGCTGCTTTTGCTTGCGCGCGATCCGTGGATTGGTGCCCTTGGCAATCTGCCTGCGAGCCTCGTCCCGCATGGCACGCGCATCGCGCAAACTTAGCTCGGGATACCTGCCCAAAGACAGCCTGGACTGTTTGCCTAACCAGCGGTAGCGAAAATGCCAAGCCTTGCGACCCTTGACGGGTACGAAGAGGACCAGGCCATCGTAGTCGAGCAGGGTGCGATCTTTTTTCTTGGCTTTTGCCTGGCGCACCGGCAAATCTGAAAGTGGCATGCGTTCAACTCCCAAAGGGAAGGAGATGAACGTAATGCTGCGCCCGTCACGCCAGCGCCACCACAAACTATCCGAACTCGGTGCCTACCGCATTAAATGTACATGTCCATGTACACATTCGGCGCAGCTTCGAGGGGCTTTCAGTAGACGTCAGTAGAACATTCATTTGGGAATAACTTCCCAATAATCAAACACTTAGATACTTCAGTAGACGTCAGCGGAACACCCTGGAAAGTCAGTGTGGAGCGGGTGAAGGGAATCGAACCCTCGTATGCAGCTTGGGAAGCTGCCGTTCTACCATTGAACTACACCCGCGTCGAAGGGTTAGCATTATAGCGCCAGATTTGATATGTGCCGGGTGGCGTGGGGATGTTTTCCAGAAAATGTCCGGGCCGCATTACAATTCGGGCTATGAATACCGCCAGCAATATACAGAATCCTGACGAGTCCGGCGCTTTGCCGGGCGGCACGCCGGAAGGCGTGGATGCGCAGTGGGTGCGCACGTCGACGTCGGCCTCGGGCACGACACATATCCGCAGCTTTGTGCACAGGCGCGCCCATATCACTCCAGGCCAGAAAGAGGCGCTGGATCGCCTGTTACCGCAATGGTCCATCAGCTACCGTCCTGCGGTGCTGGACCTGGAGAAAGCATTTGGCCGCCAGGCACCCGTAGTGCTGGAAATTGGCTTCGGCATGGGCGAAACCACGCAAAAGATTGCACAGGCACGCCCGGAAGACAATTTCCTGGGCGTGGAGGTGTTCAATGCGGGCGTGGGCGCGCTGCTCAAGCGTATCGATGAATCAGGCGTGCAGAATATCCGCATCATCCAGCACGATGCCGTGGAAGTTGTCCGCGACATGATTGCGCCCGATACGCTGGCAGGCGTGCACATTTATTTCCCTGACCCCTGGCCCAAGAAGCGGCATCACAAACGCCGCCTGGTGCAGCCGGATTTTATCGCGCTGCTCGCAAGCCGTCTGGCGCCCGGGGGCTATATCCACTGCGCGACCGACTGGGAAAACTACGCAGAACAGATGCTTGAGGTGCTGAGCGGCGAGCCGCTGCTGGCCAATACTGCCGACGGCTACGCGCCGCGGCCGGAATTCCGCCCCCAGACGAAATTCGAGACTCGCGGCCTGAGGCTGGGCCACGGGGTATGGGATCTGATTTTCACGCGCAAGTGAGAAGATGAGCGCCCGCCAGGGTCGCGAATGCGGGACAACGGCGTGCGCCAGACACAGCCACAGCGAGGAATAGACGTGTATCCAGAGATTCAGCCGTACAACCATGGTTACCTGGAAACCGATGACGGGCACCATGTGTACTGGGAACTGTGCGGCAACCCGCAGGGCAAGCCAGCCATTTTCCTGCACGGGGGGCCAGGCAGCGGGTGTTCGAGCAACCATCGCCGCCTTTTCAACCCCGAACGCTACAACGTGCTGCTCTTCGACCAGCGCGGCTGCGGCCGTTCCGCGCCGCTGGCCAGCCTGGAAAACAATACCACCTGGCATCTGGTCGACGATATGGAGCGTCTGCGCCGCGAAGTGCTGAAGGCGGAGAAAATGCTGGTTTTCGGCGGCTCATGGGGCTCGACGCTCAGCCTGGCCTATGCGCAAACCCATCCGGAGCGGGTCAGCGAGCTCATTGTGCGCGGCATCTTTACCGTGCGCCAGGCCGAGCTGGAATGGTTTTACCAGGGCGGCGCCGCCTGGCTGTTTCCCGACCACTGGGAGCATTTCCTGGCCCCCATTCCCGAAAACGAGCGCGACGATCTCATTGCCGCCTACCATCGGCGTCTGACAGGTACGAATCGCCAGGAACAGTTGCGGGCCGCGCAGGCCTGGACGCAATGGGAAAGCCGCACCATCACCCTGCTGCCCAGCGTCGAACACCAGCAGGCGCGCGCCGCGGACGAAAGCGCGGTGGCCTTTGCCCGCATAGAAAACCATTACGTATTCAACGGCGCTTTCATGGAGGAAGGCCAGCTCATACGTGATGCGCGCAAGCTGCATGACATTCCCGGCGTCATCATCCAGGGCCGCTACGATGCATGCACGCCTGCGAGGACGGCCTGGGACCTGCATCGCGCCTGGCCGCAAGCTGACTTCCATCTTGTGCCGGACGCAGGCCACGCTTTTGACGAGCCGGGTATTCTCGCCCAGCTGATCGCCGCCACCGACAGGTTCAGCACACACGCAGAAACGGAAACGCAATAACAGCATGCGTGCCGATGCGGCACGCTACTTTTGCATACACTTTCCACACAATTCCTGACGTTTCACGACGCATGCGCGTCATGTTTTCTGGCCATAATGGCCGGGCGGCGACATGCTGCGCCCCACCCCGGGCTGCCCGCAGCCCGGCCTGAACAAACCGGAACAAGGGAAACACCATGAGCGTACTCAGCTTTCTGAAAGATGTAGGCGAAAAGCTTTTCGGCGCGGACGAGGCCAAGGCGGCAACCGCCGATGAGCTCCGGAAGGAGCTGGAAAAGCACAATCTGTCAGCCGACGGGCTGGACATCAAGGTAGAGGGCGACAAAGTGACGGTCTCTGGCCAGGCCGCAACCACGGAAGATGCCGAGAAGATTTCGCTGGCGCTGGGCAATACCCTGGGCGTGTCCAGCGTTGACAATCAGCTTGCCGTGGCCCAGGCAGCGCCCGAAGCAGTGATGTACACGGTACAGAAAGGCGACACGCTGTGGAAGATCGCCGAAGAAAACTACGGCAAGGGCCAAGGCGCCAAGTACCAGCAGATTTTCGAGGCCAACAAGCCCATGCTGTCGGATCCGGACAAGATCTACCCTGGCCAGGTACTGCGCATTCCCGCTGCCAGCTGATAATCATTTGCCGGCCACGGCTGTTGCATGGCCGGCCGCTGAGTGGCGCCATCGGTGCTTGCGCCGCCAGCTTCCACGCGGTTTTGCGCCATGCGCATGACGATGGAGCGGAAAAGGCCGCAAGCAAAAAGGCCTGGTTCCGGAACAGTTCCGGGCCAGGCCTTTCTTCTTATATAAACAGCCGACCCGCCCTGGCTGACGGGCCCTCCCGTGCCGGCAGGGCTTCGCGTCCTGAAGGCGGCGGCAATATTCAGCGCTTGAAGCCACCGCCTCCAAAGCCACCCATGCCGCCCAGCTTGCCCAGGCCTTTCATGCCGCCCATGGCGCGCATCATCTTGGCCATGCCGCCCTTCTTCATCTGTTTCATCATGCCTTGCATCTGGTCAAACTGCGACAGCAGCCTGTTGACCTCCTGGACCGGTACGCCCGCGCCCGCCGCTATCCGGCGCTTGCGTGAGGCCTTGAGCAGTTCGGGCTTGGCCCGCTCCGCCGGCGTCATGGAATTCAGAATGCCTTCCTGACGGCGCAACTGCTTTTCCGCCTGGCCGCTCTGCACCTGGCTGGCAGCCGCGGCAAACTGGGCTGGCAGCTTTTCCAGCAGCGATCCCATGTCGCCCATCTTGCGCACCTGCTGCAACTGCTCGCGGAAATCATTCAGATCAAATCTGTCGCCCGATTTGATCTTGTTCGCCAGCTTCTGCGCTTCGGCAATGTCGATATTCTTCTGCGCCTGCTCGACCAGGGAAACAATGTCCCCCATGCCCAGCACCCGCTGTGCCATACGCTCCGGATGGAAGGGTTCCAGGCCGTCCAGCTTTTCGGACACCCCGACAAACTTGAGCGGCTTGCCCGTGACATGGCGTACCGACAGCGCCGCCCCGCCCCGTGCATCGCCATCCAGCTTGGTGAGCACCACGCCTGTCAGCGGCAAGGCGTCTGCGAAGGCGCGCGCCACATTGACCGCATCCTGTCCCTGCATGGCGTCAACCACAAACAGTGTTTCTATGGGATGCAGCAAGTCGTACAGAACACGGATCTCGCGCATCATCATCTCGTCGATACCCAGGCGGCCGGCCGTATCGACGATCAGAACATCGTAATGGTGGCGTTTGGCGTGATCCAGGGCGGCACGCGCGATGTCTTCCGGCTTTTGCGTAGTGTCGGAAGGCAGGAAGTCCGCCCCAACCTGGCCAGCCACCGTCTTCAACTGCTCGATAGCGGCAGGGCGATACACGTCGGCGCTAACCACCAGCACTTTCTTCTTGCCCGTCTTGCGGCCATTATGGGCGTGATGACCGTCAATCAGCCACTTGGCCAGTTTGCCGGAAGTCGTCGTCTTGCCCGCCCCCTGCAGGCCAGCCATCAGAATAACGGCTGGAGGCTGGGCGGCAAGCGACAGCTCGCTGGCTTCCCCGCCCAGATCGCCCCCCATGAGGGCCGTCAGCTCCTTGTGAACCACGCCCACCAGGGCCTGGCCGGGATTCAGGCTACCGATAACATCCTGCCCAAGCGCGCGTTCCTTGACCCGCGCAATGAAATCGCGGACCACAGGCAGGGATACATCCGCCTCCAGAAGGGCCATGCGAACCTCGCGCAGCATCTCCTGGGTGTTGGCTTCGGTGAGGCGCGCTTCGCCGCGCATCGTCTTCACGACACGCGACAGGCGCTGGGTAAGATTGTCGAGCATAAGGTGGTTTCGCTTAAACTGGTGTTGGTCGTCTGCAATCCAGACTAAAATAACCCGGCTTGGGGCCCGGCCCCGGTTGTGTAACCTGAACCTAAAGGACCATGTCTGCAGGCATTGTATTTCACTTGCTGGCCGCGCTGGCGTATGCCGTACTGGCGATAGCACTCTGGCGTCCACTCGCAGGGGCGCAGGAAGGCGGCCCGGTCAGCGCAGGCGTGGTGCGCAGGGTATGCCTGGGCGGCGCCATCGTGCTGCACGGCATAGGCCTGTCACAGGCTGTCACGCCCAACCACGGCCTTTTCCTGGGCTGGGCGCTGGCGCTCTCCGCCGCCGTCTGGCTCGGCCTGATCGTCTTCTGGCTCGAAAGCCTGGTCATGCGCATCGACGGCTTGTTGCTGATTTTACTCCCTGCGGCCACCCTCACCGCCCTGCTGGCGGGCGTATTTCCGGGTGGCCATGCAGTCGACCATGCCAATAACGAGCTGCTGCGCATCCACCTGCTCATCGCCCTCATGGCATACGGCCTGATCACGATTGCAGCCCTGCAGGCCATGCTCATGGCAGCCCTGGACCGGCAATTGCACAGGCCCGTACAGCCTGAGGCCACGCGCGGCATCTTCGATCGCGCGCTCGATTCCATGCCGCCGCTGGTTGTGCAGGAGGTGCTGCTGTTCCGCCTCATCTGGATAGGCTTCAGCATTCTGACGCTGACCATACTCACTGGTTCGGTCGTATCCATGCGGATTTCAGGCAGTTTCATGCCCATGGATCACAAGACACTTTTCACGCTGCTGTCGTGGGTAACCTTCGGCGGCCTGCTCATAGGGCGTTACACGCGGGGCTGGCGGGGCCGGATCGCACTGCGATGGACGCTGGTCGGTTTCGCCTTCCTGCTGCTTTCGTACACAGGCAGCCGCTTCGTGCTAGACGTCATCCTGCAACGAGGACAACTTGGGTAAGCTACTTTTCTGGGCTTTCGTCATCATCGGCGTACTGCTGCTGGCCCGCATCATCGCTCACAACAAAGCGGCCCGTGCCACGGCCCAGGCCGCCCCCAGAAGGCCGGCGGCAAGCAGCTCACCGGGCGAATCCATGGTGCGATGCGAACACTGCGGCATACACCTGCCACGCTCGGAAGCCGTGATGATAGGGGGGCACACATGGTGTACCCAGGAACACGCGCGCCTCGGGCCGCGCAAGTAAAGCCTGAACAGGCTACGCATCGATGAGCAGCTTGGTACTGAACCACCATGGCTGGCTGAAGCCACATCCCGGGGTGCGCATCGAAGCTTCCCCTAACCATGACCTGCGCCCAGGCGCCGAAGCACCCTATTTGCTGGTCATTCACCATATCAGTCTTCCGCCCGACCAGTTCGGCGGGCCCGAAGTGGCCGACCTTTTCATGAACCGGCTGGACTACAGCGCCCACCCCTGGCTGGAACAGCTGCGCGGCCTGCACGTTTCGGCGCATTTCTTCATACGTCGCGACGGCGGGATCATACAGTTTGTGCCCACCACGCAGAGAGCCTGGCATGCCGGCGCTTCGTCCTTCGAAGGCCGCGAGCGCTGCAACGACTTTTCCATTGGAATCGAGCTTGAAGGCACCGGCAGCGTACCCTACACCGATGCCCAATACGAAACCCTCGCATCCCTGAACACCACGCTATGCGCGCGCCATCCCTTGCGCGCCGTGCTTGGGCATGAACATATTGCCCCAGGACGCAAGACAGACCCTGGCCCCAGCTTCGACTGGCTGCGCTTTGGACAGGAAACCGGCTGGCCGCGCAGACTGATGCCTGCATTGTCATAAAGGATTAAACCGTTCGGATAAAGCGGCGGCATGCATGGCCGCTTGAACGGGGCGCCAGCCTGCTGCCTGGGCAAATCGCTCATTGTCCAGCACTCACAAAAGCGCTACAAATGAGAGTAGTGCCATCAGTGCGTCCGCCCGCCAACGACCCGGCCCTCGCCGCCCAACAACACCACTACCTCTCGCCTGGAACGCTGTTCCCAGGCGCCTTTTCGCTGCAGTATGTTTTTCAACGGAGGTACATCATGTCCACCGTACCAGCGAAACAAATCGCCGAGTTCAAATCACAATTCCAGGGCGACGTCATTACCCCTGGCGATCCCACCTATGACAGCGCCCGCCAGATCTGGAACGCCATGATAGACAAACGGCCCGCCGTCATTGCCCGTTGTACATCCGACAAAGATATCGCCACGGCGGTCGGCTTCGCCAATGCCGACAAGCTGGTGCTTGCCGTGAAAGGCGGAGGGCATAACATCGCCGGCAGCGCACTTTGCAATGACGGCATCGTCGTCGATCTGTCAGGCATGAAGGCCATACACGTCGATACCAAGGCGCGCCGCGCCACCGTGGAGGCTGGCGCCACGCTGGCCGACATGGATACCGCCACACAGGCTCACGGTCTTGCCACCCCTTTGGGCATCAACTCCACCACCGGCGTCGCCGGCCTGACCCTGGGCGGCGGCTTCGGATGGCTGAGCCGCAGATATGGCATGACGATTGACAACCTGCTGTCAGCCGACGTCACAATCGCCAACGGCAAGATGCTGCACGCAAGCGCCACCGACAATGCCGATCTTTTCTGGGCCATACGCGGCGGCGGAGGCAACTTCGGCATTGTGAACAACTTCGAATTCCAGCTGCACGAGGTCGGCCCGAACCTTCTGAGCGGCCTGATCGCCTACCCCATCGCCGATGGCAGGAAAGTGCTGCACAGTTACCGGGACTTCATCGCCGATGCGCCCGACGAGCTTGCCGTCTGGGTTGTAATGCGCAAGGCGCCGCCGCTGCCCTTCCTGCCCGAAGCGGCACACGGCACCGAGATCGTTGCCATCGCCTTGCTGTATGCTGGCAAGCCCGAGGACGGCGAGGCGCTCATCAAGCCGCTGCGCAAGTTCGGCACCCCGCTGGGCGAACATGTAGGCGTGCAGCCTTACACTGCCTGGCAGCAGGCCTTCGATCCCCTGCTTGCCCCCGGCTCGCGCAACTACTGGAAATCCCACAACTTTGTAGAATTGCCCGATGAGCTGCTTGATGCCGCGATTGCTGCCACACACACCCTGCCCACGGCCCAGTGTGAAATCTTCTTTGGCGCGATAGGCGGGGCCACCACCATACCGGCTCCCGACGCCACCGCCTATACACACCGAGATACGCGCTTTGTCATGAATGTGCATGGCCGATGGGACGACCCCGCCGATGACCAGCGCGTCATCACCTGGGCACGGGACTACTTCACCGCCACCCGACCCTATGCGAGCAGCGGTGTCTACATCAATTTTCTGACGGAAGAGGAAACCGACCGCATACAGGCCGCCTATGGGCGGAACTATGAGCGATTGTCCAGGATCAAGAGGCAATATGACCCTGACAATCTGTTCCAGACCAACCAAAACATAAAGCCCGCATAGCCTGAAGCGCGCCGCGCGGCAGCCGTGCCTTCAGGCCCGCGCCAGAAACAGTGATCCCCACGCAGCTCATCGCCACATGGGGATCATCTCAACCACCAGGCCAGCCCGCTGGCCTATGCACAGGCCAGCGGTGCTAAGCTGTCAGGGCAACGCGCCTTAGCCTCAGGCCTGCTTGAGCAACAGACTGTTCAGGCGCTTCACAAAGGCAGCCGGATCGGCCAGGCTTGCGCCTTCCGCCAGCATGGCCTGATCAAGCAGCAGCAAAGCCCAGGACTCGAAATCCGCATCGGCAGCCTGCTGGACACGGGCCACCAGCGCATGTTCCGGGTTTATTTCCAGAATAGGCTTCACTTCCGGCGCCTCCTGGCCTGCAGCCTGCAACATGCGCAGCAGATGCGGGCTGAGCTCGTGCTCATCCACCACCACGCAGGCGGGCGAATCCACCAGGCGGGTTGTCACGCGCACTTCCTTCACACGATCGCCCAGTGCCGTCTGGAGGCGCTCAACCAGCGGCTTGAAGTTCTCGGCTACCTCGGCCTGATGCTTCTTTTCTTCCTCGTCAGACAGCTTGTCCAGATCCAGCCCGCCCTTGGCGATGGACGCCAGCGGCTTGCCATCAAAGTCGCGCAGATAGGACAGCATCCATTCATCCACCCGATCCGAGAGCAGCAGAACCTCCAGCCCCTTCTTGCGGAAGATCTCGAGATGCGGGCTGTTGCTCGCCGCCGCGAAGGTATCCGCGCTGACGTAGTAAATCTTGTCTTGGCCTTCTTTCATGCGGGAAACATAATCCGCCAGCGACACCGTCTGCTTCGAACCCTCGCCTGCCGTTGAAGCGAAACGCAGCAGCTTGGCGATACGCTCCTTGTTGGCCGTATCCTCGCCCACGCCTTCCTTCAACACCTGACCGAACTGCTCCCAGAAGCTGGCGTAATCTTCCGCCTTGTTCTCGGCCATGTCTTCCAACAGTGAGAGAATGCGCTTGGCCGAGCCCTCACGGATCGCCCGCACATCGCGGCTTTCCTGCAGAATCTCGCGCGACACATTCAGGGGAAGGTCCGCGGAATCGATCACCCCGCGCACAAAACGCAGATACATGGGCAACAGTTGTTCGGCGTCATCCATGATGAACACACGCTTCACATAAAGCTTGACACCGCGTCGACCCTCGCGATCCCAGAGATCCATGGGCGCATGCTTGGGCACATACAACAGCTGCGTATACTCGCTGCGGCCTTCCACCCGGTTGTGCGTCCACGCCAGCGGATCGTCGTAGTCATGCGCGACGTGTTTGTAGAATTCCTTGTACTGCTCATCGGTGATATCAGACTTGCTGCGCGTCCACAGCGCGTTGGCCTGGTTGACCGTTTCCCATTCCGTCGTCTTGACCTGCTCGGATTTTTCGCTGTCCCACTCTTCCTTGAGCATCTGGATAGGCAGCGAAATATGGTCGGAATAGCGGCGCAGGATCTCGCGCAGGCGCCAGCCATTCAGGAAATCATCCTCGCCATCGCGCAGATACAGCGTCACCGACGTACCGCGATCGGCCTTTTCCACCACCGTGATCGAAAACTCGCCCTCGCCGTCCGATTCCCACAAAATCGCCTCGGATTCAGCCACGCCAGCGCGCCGACTCAGCACCGACACCTTCTTCGCCACGATGAAGGAAGAATAGAAACCCACCCCGAACTGGCCGATCAGCTGGGCATCCTTCTGCTTGTCGCCGGTGAGCTGCGAGAAAAATTCCTTGGTGCCCGAGCGCGCAATGGTGCCCAGGTTCGCCACCGCCTCTTCACGCGACATCCCGATGCCATTGTCGGAAATCGTCACCGTGTGCTGATCCTTGTCATATTCCACCCGGATGCGCAGATCGGTATCGCCCTGGAACAGGTCCGGGTTGTCGATCGCCTCGAAACGCAGCTTGTCGCATGCGTCAGACGCATTCGACACCAGTTCTCGCAGGAAAATCTCCTTGTTGCTGTACAAGGAATGGATCATCAGGTGCAGCAGTTGCTTGACCTCGGCCTGGAAGCCGAGGGTTTCAGAAGCAGCTTGAGTATCAGTGTGAGTCATGTGGCAGTCCGAAATAAACAAGACGATGGAAAAGCGCGTCGGCCCTGAAACTAGAGGGCCGACGCTCGCCACGGGAGCTAACACCGCGGCAGACTATCCTGTGATATGAGGCGCATCGGGCTAATTTCAAGGGGTCAGCCGCCAAAAAGATACTTTCAGTAACTTTCTGCGTACCACAACAGTCTGAACACCCAGGCATCCGGGCGAGCAGACAAAGACTCGGCTACACTGCCCCACCCATTACTGGATCTCCCATGAAAAAAACCGATCTCGAAAAGAATAAAGCCTTGAAATTGCTCGGAAAAATGAAGCAATCCCCCATACCCGCGCGATTTTCCAGCACAACAGCCAGTGCCGCGCCTGACCGTCGCGAACAGCGCAGACTCGATCAGGCACAGGGGCTGGTGTCATTCCCGCTCAAGATCAAGCAGACGCTTGCTGACGAAATACGCCAGCAAGCCGCCGCGCGCGGCGTCACTACCAATGAAGTGATCGGGGAATTGCTGGCGGCAGCGCTTGGGAAGGGGTGATGTGGCTTCCCTTGTGGACCGCTACATTTTCAGATTCGCCTGCTTGACGATCTGCCCCCAGCGCTCATATTCAGATGATGAGAGCTCTTCCAGTGCTTCGGGCGTGGACGCTTCAGGGGAGTTTTTTAGGTGTGATCATTGGGGGGTATGCTCCTAGCGTTATGCCAGACATCCGGATGATACTGAATATTGGGAGAGGCGTTGGGTGAATGAAAAGTTTGTCAAGCCGTGCGGCGCCGCACTATCTCATAGCCAACATCGATTATCTTCGGCTCCTTGTGATCGTACTCGCCGTGGTTGAGTATTAGCTGCGCCGCAAGCTCTCCGATTTCGAACCCAGGAATACGAACTGTCGTCAGGCCTACACCGAACTCATTGGCAAACTCAAAGTCCCCGAAGCCGGCGATAGCGATGTCGTCAGGCACTTTCATGCCTCTACGCTGCGCTTCGCTCAAAGCGCCCAAGGCGAGTGTGTCGCTCGCACAAAATACAGCATCCGTATCTGGCCATTGTTCAATCAGCTCCGCAAATTCCCTGGCGCCTCGCTCTGAATTGTTTGGCCCTTTCCGTGTATCACTAATTTTGCGGATGACGCCATTTCCGAACTCACGACTCGCTGCCTCGTAACCAATGAATCGTTGTCGCGAACGAATACTGGTCTTGGAATTGCCAACGAACCCAACCCTCCTGTAGCCAAGTTCGTACAAGTATCGAACCATGGCAAAGCCCGCATCGTGGTTGGAAAATCCGACAGCATGGTGAATCGGTTTTTTGGGCAGCTCCCAAACTTCCACGATGGGAATCCCGCACCCTTGCAATAGAACGTCAGCTTCGCGTGTATGCCGGGTACTGGTCAGTACCATGCCAGCCGGCCTGCGGCGAAGCATGGTGGCAATGAAATCCTCTTCCTTGCCACTCGAATAATCCGTACACGCAAACAAAAGCTGGTAGCTCGCCGCCCTTAACCGCGTGGACAGGCCATCGATAGTGGATGTAAACGCCGAGCCGGTCAATGTGGGAATGAGCGCCGCCACGGTGCGATTCTGCCGTGATGATAAGTCGCCCGCCCCCTCATTCGGCACGTATCCCAACCGATCAATAACGGCCTGAATTTTCGTCCTTGTTTCCGCTGCGACCTTCTCTGGCGTCCGTATGACACGGGAAACGGTAATAGTGGATACTCGCGCTTCCTTTGCAACTTCGGCCATCGTGACCCAGCGTCGGTGCTCCTTCATATTGTTCTTAGCTCACTGGTGGTTCGTACGTTCGCCATGATACCCGCCCGACCCTTTCTCAATCATGGTATTATTCATTGACATTCTTGTTTTTCGTCTGTTAATGTTAACGATAACATTCTAACAAAGAATTCTGCTCAGACGGACAACAGGAGACAACATGAAGATCACGAAGGTCGATGCGATCCACGCTGGCCAGTTTTTATTCGTCAGGGTCGAAACCGACTCCGGCATTCACGGCGTCGGGGAAGCAGGAGCCTGGGGGCATATCGAAGCATCAAAGACTGCTGTCGAAAAATTCGCCACTTACCTCGTTGGAAAAGACCCCTTCCCGATCGAGCACCACTGGAATGTGATGCATCGCTACTCCTATTTTCAGGGGCATGCCATCAACGGCGCCATTGCCGCTATTGATATCGCCTTGTGGGACATCAAGGGGAAGGCGCTCAATGTACCCGTATACGAACTGCTGGGCGGCGCCACACGGAAAAGCGCCCGCGTTTACGGCCATGTCTACGAGAAAACCATCGAGGGCGTGATACGTGAACTCAAAACCCGGAAAGAACAGGGATTCACCGCTGTCGGACACATCAATCCTTTTCTTGATGAGGGTGAAGATCAGGTTTATTTCAAGCCGCACATCGCAAAAATGCGCGATGCCATCGACAACGTCGGCCGCATGCGCGAAGCTGCCGGCCACGAAATGGATCTGTGCATTGAAATCCATCGCCGCCTGACCCCGGCCGAGGCTATCGTCTTTGCCCAGGGCATCGAACAGTTTCATCCCATGTTCATCGAAGATCCGATGCGGTATGAAGATGCCGCCTCCATGGCACGCATCGCAGACAAGATCCACATTCCCATTGCGACCGGCGAGCGCTTCACGAATATCTATGAGTTCCAGGCACTGCTCAGCCGCAATGCCATTGAGTATGCCCGCGTTGACCTGTGCCTGTGCGGCGGCATCACTGGCGGCCGAAAAGTGGCCGCCATGGCCGAGGCACATAACGTGATGGTCGTACCGCACAACCCGCTGTCCCCCATAGGCCTGGCGGCATGCCTGCAGCTAGACGCAGCCATTCCGAACTTTGCGCTGCAGGAATATTCCACGGGGTTCGAAGCCAATGTGATGGTCTCCCAGACACAGCATTTGGGAAGCGATGTCGTGGACCATGTTCCGCTTCCCGAGAACGGCTTTGTGCAGATTCCATCTACGCCAGGCATCGGCATTGATCTTATCGATGATCCAGTTGCCGTGCGCCCGCCACTGAGCAAACCCGTGCTGATGCGCATGCACAAAGACGGCTCGCCCGTCGATCAGTAAGCCTCCAGAGACGCGGCAGCGGTTACCGACGCCCGCCTGGAACTCTCGTTGAAAAATGCATGGCCTTCGTACGGCCACGCATACCGAAACACGACTAGGGCACTGAATGTACAACCACAGCACTCGACTATCAGCTTATCGGGTTACCTGGACGCTATTGCTATTGGCCATACTGGGATTCCTGATTATTTACCCGATCTTCATGCTGGGCGTGGGCGCCGTTTCCACCGGCGGCCCCACCGCTTCTGAAGGACAAATCAGCTTCAATGCGTTCCTGCAGGTCGTTCACGATCCCAACGTGCTGCGCGTGACCTGGAATACCCTCGTTGTGTGTGCCGGGGGCACCATCATTGCGGTCATTGTCGGTCTGTTCTTTTCCTGGGTAACCGCACGCACCAATACGCCCTTTGCCAAGATCATCGAAGCAGTCAGCATCATGCCGCTGCTCATCCCGCCGCTCGTAGCCGGGGTCGCGTGGTCCATATTGGGGTCGCCCCAGACAGGACTGCTCAATGTTCTGCTCGCCGGGATCGGACTGGATGTAAAAGTCAATTTCTACACACCGACGGGCATCATCATTATTTTCGGCATTTATTACGCCCCTTACGTGTACATGTTCACCGCCTCGGCCATGAAGAACATGGATCCTTCGCTCGAGGAAGCGGCGGCAATTTCGGGCGTGTCCACATTCAAGACGATTTTTCAGATAACGCTGCCGCTCATTCTGCCTGCCATTATCGCAGGCTCCATGCTGTCTTTCGTCGTGATGCTCGGCATATACGGCATACCTGCAACACTCGGTACGCCGGAACGCTATACCGTCCTGACGACCTATATCTACGAACTGCTATCGAGCGCCCCGGCAGACTATAACCGCGCAGCAGCCACCTCCCTGATTCTCATCCTGGTCACGGCGTTGGCAGTCATCGCGCAGCAACAGGTACTGAAAGGGAAATCCTTCGTCACCGTTGCAGGAAAAGCGTTCAAGCCCCGCCGTATCGATCTGGGCGGATGGCGGTACGTCACCTTTATCGTGGCCGTCATCTACCTGTTCATCGCTGTCGTGCTGCCCATGGGCGCCCTTCTTATCGGGTCCCTGCGAAAGTTCCTCTACCTGCCCAATGCGGCTGCTGTATTCGACATGTCCGCATATTCCCTGGGGCATTTCCAGCGGCTGTTCTCCAACAGCCTGACTACCCTGTCACTGGTCAACACCTTGAAAATAGGCGTGATCACGGCCATTGCCGGCGGCGTCCTGTCCTTTGCACTGGCCTACACGATCTATCGCACCCGCCTGCCTTTCCGACGGCTGATCGACATCATTTCAACCCTGCCCATCGCCATACCGGGACTCGTCATCGGCGTGGCTTATATCTGGGCATGGATATCCTTGCCGGGCGGTATCTATGGCTCCATCTGGATACTGTCCCTGGCATTCGTCGCGCGATTCATACCCGATACCGTCAAATCGCTCTCGACATCACTGCTGCAGGTGCATAGCGAACTTGAGGAAGCCTCGCTGATCTGCGGACGCGGACGCCTCTACACCATCAAGAAAATCATCCTGCCGCTCATCGCACCCGGACTCATATCGTCCATGAGCCTGCTGTTCATCCTGGCCATACGCGAACTGGGCTCTTCCCTGTTCCTGTACTCGAGCAAGAGCCTTCCCATGTCAGTCCTGCTTGTCAATCTATACGAAGGAGGAGACTTCGGAGTTACCGCAGCATTCAGCGTAGTCCAAACCGCAATACTCGTCATCGTCGTCCTGTTCACCACATGGCTGGGCAGAACAATGAGTATCGCCAAATAAAGGAAAAGGAGAATGGAGATGAAGACAGCAACTATCAGCATCCGCCACGGCGCCATGCTGGCCATCCTGGCCAGCGCGCTTGCCGCAAGCAGCAGCCATGCCAGCGACGACAAGGCGCTGCAACAAGCCGCCGAGAAGGAAGGCCAACTGGTCGTCTACACGGCCAACCAGCTTGAGTCCGAACAGGACCTGGTCGCCCAATTCAACAAGGAATACCCGAACATCAAGGTTGAAATCGTACGTGCTCCCGGTGGCCGGCTGGCCACCCGCATCGAAACCGAGGTGGCCGCAGGAAAGCTGGGCGCCGATGTCATCGATATGTCAGATCGCGGACTGGTCGAAGGTTTCAAACAGGTTTTTGCGGACTACTCGCCGCCCAACGCCGACAAATACCCCGATTCGCTGAAGGATATTCCTAACGTCTGGCCCAAGACCGTATGGGGCTTTGTCATTGCCTATAACGCTGCATCAGGCGTTGAACCACCCACCAGCTGGGCAGACCTCACCAAGCAGAAATATCACGGCAAAGTCGCGACTGTAGTCGCCAACTCCGGTGGTTCCACCTGGACGCGAGCGCTCTTTGAGCGCAAGGTTGTCAGCGACGACTACTGGGAAAAACTCGCCGCCAACAAACCTGTGCTGTATCCCAGCGGTGCCCCCGCTGCGAGCGGCATCGTGCGAGGCGAAGCATTGGTCGGCGGCGTGCAGTCCAATTCGGTCATTCCCATGGTCCGGGAAGGCGCTCCCATCAAGGTCGTTTATCCGAAAGAAGGCATTCCCGTCACGGCATCTGTCGCGGGCATCGTGAAGGACAGCAAGCACCCCAATGCCGCACGGCTTTTCATGAACTGGGCCTTGTCTGAAAAAGGCCAGTCGGCCTGGGTCAAGAATGGTGGAGGATTCTCTGTCATGGAAGGCGCGCCCCTGCCAGAAGGGTCGGACGCCTCGACCCGCATCTGGATACCAGACAGCAAGGAATACACCACTTTGCGTAACGACTGGCTTGCGCAATGGAACAAGATCTTCGGGGTTCACTAAGGTCAACACATGTCTTCTGAACTTGTCATCAAGAATCTGATGAAACATTACGCTGCAGGCGCCAAGCCAGCAGTCAATGATGTGACCATCACGATCGAAGCAGGAAATATTCTGGCCTTGCTGGGCCCGTCCGGCTGCGGAAAAACCACGACACTGCGCTCCGTGGCGGGCCTGGATCACCCTACCGGCGGCACGATCAGCATCGGCGGTCGTATCGTGGCCGATCCGGCAAATGGCTTGTTTGTTCCCCCACAGCACCGAAACCTGGGCATGGTTTTCCAGTCATACGCGGTCTGGCCGCATATGACTGTGCGGGAAAACGTCGAATATCCCCTGAAAAACAAGAAGCTGTCTCGAAAGGAAATTCATTTGAAGGCAGCACAGGCCCTGGAACTGGTCGGCCTGGAGGAATATGCGGACAGGCCTGTTGTAGCCCTGAGCGGAGGCCAGATGCAGCGCGTCGCGCTTGCGCGCAGCCTGTCATACCGGCCTTCCCTATTGCTGCTGGACGAACCCTTGTCCAACCTTGATGCCAAATTGCGCATCCGCTTGAGGGATGATCTCCGGAAGATCATCAAAGACGCGGGCGTCACTGCACTGTACGTGACCCATGACCAGGCCGAAGCCGTCGTCATCGGTGATCGCATCGGCGTCATGAAAGACGGCCAGTTGCTGCAGCATGACGCGCCAGCGGCACTGTACAACCATCCCCGCGATCTTTTCGTTGCCAACTTCACCGGCGCGGCCACAGTCTTGAACGTGCAGTTGCGCAAGACTGAAGACAGCACATTGGGCGCCTTCATCGACGGCTGCGACACACAGCTCATGAGCCTGCCGCTCGAGGTCGCCGCACAACCCGGCCCCGCCCAGATCGCCATCCGCCCCGAGAATGTGCGGCTTCATGAGCTCACGGCATCACCATGCCACGACCAGCACCCGGCACGCATCAACAGCCGGCAGTACTTGGGGACCCAAACGCTCTATTCCCTGAGCTTCCATGGGCAAACCATTGACATCGTAGAGCTGGGCACCGTTCCCCGGTTCTCCGAGGGCCAGGAAGTGCTCATCGAGTTTCCCCTTGAATGCCTGACCGTATTCACCACCCACTAAGGACTTACAGTGAAGATCACAGATATTGAGACGATTGCGCTAGAGATGCCGCTGCCAAAAACCTTCAAGGGCAGCTATTACTACATGACACATCGCTGCACCATCATCACACGCGTGCATACCGATGAAGGCATCATCGGTGAATGCTACAACGGCGACGAATATGAAACCCAGGCCGAAATCCTCAAGATCATCCACGAGGAAATCAAGCCCAAGGTCATCGGCCTGGACGTATTCGCCAGTGAGCAAGTCTGGCAAGCAGCCCTCTCGCCTACCTACAACATATTGCGTGATCGAAAACTGGCGACCAATGCCCAGGCCTGCGTGGACAGCGCTGTCCTGGATGCCTGGGGCAAAGCCCTGAACCAGCCCCTGTACAAGCTTTGGGGCGGCTATCGCGACAGCCTGCAGGTCATTGCCATTGCCGGCTACTACGAAGAAGGCAAGCAGCTCGCCGATTTCGGCACCGAGATGGAAGCCCTGCGCAAGGCGGGCCTGGCAGGCTGCAAATTCAAGGTTGGCGGCAGATCACCTGAGGAAGATGCTGCCCGCGTCAAGGCGGCACGCGCCGCCGTGGGTGACGACTTCATTCTTTCGGTGGACGCCAACCAGGGCTATACCCAACGCGACGCCATCAAGTTCGGCCTGCTGGTCCAGGACTGCAATATCCGCTGGTTTGAAGAACCATGCCGCTGGTACAACGACCGCTCCTCCATGGCGCTCGTGCGCCAGGTCACCGGCATACCGGTGGCCGCCGGCCAGAGCGAATACCATCGAGGCGGCTGCCGCGACCTGATGGTCGACCGATCCATTGATGTCTGCAACTTCGACGCAAGCTGGAGCGGCGGCCCCACCGAATGGCGGCGTGTTGCGGCCATGGCCCTCTCCTTCGAAGTACAGATGGCGCACCACGAAGAACCCCAGGTATCGGCCCACCTGCTCGCATCCATCCCGCACGGCACCTATCTTGAAGTCTTTCATCCTGACCGCGACCCCCTCTTCTACAACCTCGTGGAAAACCGCAACCCCTTTGTCAACGGCGTCTACAAAGTGCCCGAGGGTCCCGGCTGGGGACTGAAGCTGGACGAGCAGGTCATCGCGAAGTATCGGGTTAATTGAGGGCTGGTTGGTGCGGGGATTGGTAAGGGCCAAGGCGATACGGCTCTGAATGAGGACGTCCCCGTGCAGCCAAGCAAAAGATTGCTATAATTTCGCCTTCGTGCCACGCGCAGCGTTCTTGCTGCGCGACCTTCCTTATGTGCCCGGGTGGTGAAATTGGTAGACGCAGGGGACTCAAAAATAGGTACTTCTACCTATACGCAGCATGAGTCCGATGCCCGCCAAGCCGCATGGGATAAGGGTTTGAAGGAAATTTCGGCTCTTGAACAGAAAGTTCGCTTTTTGCTCTAGGAGCCAAATAGGAGCCAGATCAGTTCGTACTGGCTCTTAGCAGGTGGTAGTAAGTAGTAGTGAAGTAGGACTGCTTCACAATTTTGCCCGGGTGGTGAAATTGGTAGACGCAGGGGACTCAGACCAAATTTGAGCCCTCCGGGGGAAACTCCAGAGGTGAAGCCCGTCAAACTCGGTGAAGGCCCTGGACAATAAGTCCGAGCTAATGCCGAGCCAAGCCCTGGAGCCGAAAGGCCCCACGGAAGGTGTAGAGAGCAGACGGCGGGCACCTAAGGCTGAAAAGCTATGGTGAAGGCGTGCTCCAGACCACGAACGTCATGCGTAAGCATGGCGGCGGCGAAAGCCGAAGTGGGAAGAAAATCCCCCGCCGCAAGGCGTGCCGGTTCGATTCCGGCCCCGGGCACCAATTTCGTGCTCCAGAACGTCTCTGGATGCATTATTAGTCAATGAAATCAGTGAGTTACCGAGAATTCTCGGCTCACTGCATTTCATAAAATATCAGTAAATCCCAACTTTGCGCGTCCCCCAAGGTGTCCCCTAGACTAGGGGTACCCTAAATTTTTCCGTTGGGGGGACTCCAATGGGATTCCTGACTGATCTCAAAATCCGAACGACTCCATCTCGCGCCAGAGAATATCTGTTGGCCGACGGCGATGGGCTGTATCTGCGCGTACGTGCCACCAGCAAAAGTTGGCTCTATCGCTACAAATCCGGCAGCAAGCAACTCAAGATAGGCCTGGGTGCCTACCCTACCGTGACCCTCGCGATGGCTCGCGAAGAGGCCAGGAAGGCCAACACTCAACGAGCCCAGGGCATAGACCCCCGAGGGTATCGCCGAGAATTGGAGGAACAGGCCGAGCTCGCCAAGGTCAACACCTTTGAGCCGATGGCCCGTGCCTGGCTCAAGAGTGCCAGCAAAGATCGGGAATGGTCAGCAGGATATAAGAAGAAAGTCACCCGACATCTTGAAATCCACGTGTTTCCCTGGGTGGGCGACAAGATGATGGCAAGCATCAAGCCCACGGAAATCGTGCGATGCCTGCATCGCATCAAGGATCGCGGGCACCTCGAAATGGCCCAGCGCGTTCGGGAGGCCGTTCAGCACGTCTATCAGTATGCGGTAGACACGGGTGCCTTGGAACCCACCCAGAACTTTGTAAACCAGAACACAGGGGGCCTACCCGCTCCCCGGAGTCGTCATTACGCGGCCATTACCGACCCCAAATTGCTGGGGCAGCTGCTGCGCGACATCCGTGGTTACAACGGCAATTTCATCACGATCGCCGCATTACGCCTGGCTCCGCTCGTGTTTCAGCGCCCTGGCCAGATCCGCCTCAGCCATTGGGAAGATATTGATTTCAAGCGAAAGCTGTGGCGCTGTCCGCCCGAGAACATGAAGATGCGCGAATGGCAAAAGCGCGATAGCCGCACCCCGGCCCACATCGTGCCGCTGTCACGCCAAGCTTGCCGCATTCTGAAAGAGCTGCTGCCCATCACCGGGCCGACGGGCCCCGTGTTTCCCAATATGGCCAGACGCTCCGATCAGTCGCGCTACATCAGCGACAACACCATCAATTCCGGCCTGCGCACCTTGGGATACGACACGAAAGAGCAAATCACCGGTCATGGGTTTCGGGCTACAGCGCGAACCATGATTCGCGAGTATCTCGGCTGGGACCCGGAGGTCATCGAGCGTCACCTGGCACACGTGTCCAAGGAAGAGCAAGGCGGCAGTTATGACCGCACCACCTTCCTGACCCAACGCAAAGAAATGGTGCAACAGTGGGCCGATTTCCTCGACGAACTGGAAGCTGGCCAAATGCCCGAACTGGCGGACAACGTACGCTGGCTCAAGCAGACCTGACCCCTATCGGCACTGGGGTAGCAATAACAGCCTCATTCATCCCAGAAATGGTATATTTACGTGAAACCTTCCGATCTGAAACCCCTTTTTTGGCTCGGCAGCAGTAAGAAAGACCTGCTGGCGCTACCGGTAGACGTACGAAAATTCTTCGGCCATGCGCTGGACACCGCCCAGCGCGGCGAACAGCACGAAGCCGCTAAAGTCCTGAAAGGGTTTGGCAGCGCAGGCGTCTTGGAGATTGTCGAGGATGATTCCGGTGGCACGTATCGAACCGTCTACACCGTCCGTTTTGCCCAAGCCATCTTTGTCTTGCATGTCTTTCAGAAGAAGAGCAAACGCGGGATCGAAACACCCAAACCTGACATGGACATCATCCGTCAGCGTTTGAAAGCCGCTGCGGTAGTCGCGCAGGAGTTGAGAAATGAATAAACGCATCATTGAAGGCATCGAGGCCGAAGTCAGTTCCGGTAACGTTTTTGCCGACCTTGAATTGCCCGATGCCAACAAACTGCAGATCAAATCAGGACTGACGGTCGAAATAGCCAAGGCGATTCGCGAGCGCGGCCTGACACAGGCTGAAGCCGCCAAACGCATGGGGCTGACGCAACCCAAGGTATCGAGCCTGTTACGGGGCGAGTTCTCGAACTTCTCCGAACGCAAGCTGATGGATTGCCTCAACCGCCTGGGCTATGACATTGAAATTTGTGTCCGCAAAACGCCCGACCCCATCGGTCATTTGCTACTGACGCACGCTTAAGGTCGGCACTACCTAGTTAGTTCCCCAAACGCCTCCTAGCAGCCGCGTCACAGCGGTTTCAACATCCAACCGCGGAGATATCAGGCCATAGCGGCATGCCTACTTTGCAAACACGGAGATCTCAAGGGGCAAGATCAAGCTCGGAACAAGCATGACACTCGTCAAATCCTAACGATTTCAGAAAATTTTTCGTGTAGGAAAAATCTGGATTATTAGATTTCTTTATGTATTCACGCAACATCGATTTAAGACGAGACCTATACTCGGAATGCCATGTCTTAACGCTGCTAGTCACCCCCGCGTTCGCATCATTATTGATATATCTCGCAGGCGCATACTGCAGACTTTTAATATCGGGATTATCAGTACGAAACTTCCTTGCTTTTTGCAGATGTTCGTCGATCGCTGCTTCCAACTCATCGACACTCAAGCGTACAAATTCCTGGCTACCAGAGTTATTAAACTCGATTCTTGTGGGTCGGTTTTTCAATAAAAACCTCGCTTCTAGCATATCCAAGAATTTATTTGCATCTTCATACAAAACCTTCTTGTTCTCCTCAGCGAACCTGCGAAATTTTTCGATGTGTTCTGCACCCTTTGCCTCAATCTCAGGCGGGATAGAGAAATTAGTGTAATCAGCATGCAGGTACTCGCAGTGAGGTTGACGATGGTACTTTGGAGGAGCTTTGCTGACAAAAAGAAAGCGCCCATCATCCCTTCTTAAAGTTCGTCCTGTTTGTTTGAGGATATCGCTCTCTGAGCATACAAGTTGTTCGATATACAAATACTTAAAATCAATCGTAGAAAGAATCCACGATAGATCTTCTTTGTATATATTGACTGCATCAGACTTGTCTATGGTTTTGAGTATTTCTCCCACATAAAACTGCGTAATTTTATTCGCGTTATTTCGAGTTATATATACCTTAGGCTCTGGCAATACCATCTGATTCCCTCCCTTCCCTGATGGAGGGAATCCTTATCACCCCCATCCTTGTCGAAGCAGCCACACAGAGTGCTTCGCCACAGAAAAATAAACATAATGTATCAATTGATGACCATAATACTTTATTTGGTCGCTGCTGACCCATTCGCCTTCCGTCCTTCCATATAAGGTAATCATCCATGAATGAACCTCTCTCCGAGGTCGTCCGTATTCGGATGACCCCGTCTCATGCTGCGCGTCTGGGCGAAGCTGCCGCCCTCTCAGGACTGTCCCTGTCCAACTACATTCGACGCCGTTTGTCTGCCGACGACACGCTGCAGGAAGAACTCACCCTGCTACGCCAGATCGTGGCCAACCTGGGCAATTTGCAAGACACCCGCCTGATTGCGATTGAAACCGCCTATCTCGTGCGTGCCATGGCCAAGCCCGAACAAATCGCCATCGCCCAACAACACCTGCAGCGTTCGCGCTGACCTGCCTCTAGTCGATTCCTCGACTGTCTGCTGTACCTATTTTCCCTGGAGACTTTCATGCAATCCTTCCCTGCAATGCAGGCAAGAGCGATGGCGCTCGTCTGCGCGCTGGTGCCTGCCGCCCAAGCGGCCAGTACGGATCTGCTCACTGGCAATACCCGCTTGGCTTGCGAAGCAACACTGTGCCTGTCCTCCGGCACGCAACCCAGTGAATGCAGTCCCTCCCTGAACCATTACTTCGACATCAAGGAATACAGCCACGGTAGCCTGGACTGGTCGGCCACCGTCTCAGCTCGGCGCGCCTTCCTGTTCCAGTGCCCAGCCTCAAGCGATCAGGGTATGCCAGAACGGATTGACGCTATCTCACGCGGCGCGGGCAAATGCGATCCTGAGTATCTCAATCACACCTATGCAGCCACGGCATACCGATGGCGTAAACGCACGCTGGGAGGCGACAGCGGGGAGATCATCTACGACGTCCATGAGATCCCCACCGTATCGCTAGACAAGCTGCCCGCCTATTGTGTGACATACAACGACCACGCCTGGACCTATGACCTGTCGGTGCGCTATGTCGGTGTGCCCGCGATGGGTGGACACTGGGTCAACGCACAGGCATACACCGCCGCGCAAGCCAAATGGGATGCAGACCATCGAGGACGCTGGGCCAGCGGCTGGAATTTCTCCCTCAAAAATCCCAGGCTTGGAGCCAATAGCCAATGAGGATCCACCATGATTGCCGCCTTCGCTGCACTGGCCCTGACCTGCGCACCCAACATCCACCCCGATACGCTATCGGCCTTGATCCGCCACGAATCCCGAGGCAGCCCGTATGCAATTGGTGTCAGCCAAAAGCGTCAACATCTGCCGCAGCAACCGCAAACATTGGCTAGCGCGACGGCAGCCGCCGATCGCCTGATCAAACAGGGCATCGACTTCGATGCTGGGTTGGGGCAAATCAATGTGCGCAATTGGGCCGCCCTGAACCTGAACAGCCAGACGGTTTTCGATCCTTGCCGCAATTTGGCCGCCGCCCAAACCGTGCTTGCCAATTGCTATGCCCGGGCCTTGCCCCAGCATCAAGAGCCGCAGCAAGCCTTGCGTGCTGCCCTGTCTTGCTACAACACGGGCAACTTCACCAGAGGGTTTCGCAACGGTTATGTCGGCAAGGTATTGGCCCAGGCCAATATCAAAGTGCCTGCACTCACACCGCAAGCCGACGACGAAACCTCTGCAAAACCTGATCGCAAAGCTGCATCAGAGTCACCCACGACTGAGCCTCAACCCCCAGGTGCCCAGGATGGCTTCACAGCCAATCCGGCCCTTGATGGCTTCGTTGAAAAAGCCCGGCACCCGCCCACAGCGGAATCCGAAACCGAAAGCTGACGCCGCGTCGTCTCACAAGGCCTCGCGCCACCCTCCCTCTTCTTACCCTCGTCACCCCAACGCCATCAAGCGTGTGGGGCAGGAGTCTTTCCATGTCTGTACTCAAGCACATCATGCACGCAACATCGCCTCTACGCATTTTGTACAAGCTGATAGCAATGTCACTACTGTTTAGCAGCCATCACGCTGCATTTGCACAATCCATCGGCGGCCTGTCACGCGCCAGAACCACGTTGCAAACACTCAGCGACAACCTGGACATCATCCTGCCCATTGCCGCCGTCATCATCGGCGTGATCATCTTTGTACTGTATGCCGCCGAAGTCATGCGTAAAGACGATGCCATCCGTTGGGGCATAGGCGTGCTGCTGGCAGGCTCGACGGCAGAACTGGTTGTCCTGCTCTGGAAGTAAGCCATGACGCCCAATACCTATCCGGTCTTCAAGGGCTTGGGCCGCAAGGCCACCTTCATGGGCATTCCCACCACGTTACTGCTGAGCGCGTTTGCCGGGGTAGCCATCATCGCCATGACGGCAGGCCTGGCCTGGTGGGGGCTGCTCTTTGTGGTCATGCCCACCTTGGCCATTCTCACGCGGGACGATGACAAAGCGCTAGACGTGCTCTGGCTGGAAATCAAAACCCGGCGCAGCAATCCCAATCAGCGCTTTTGGCAAGGCTCCAGCTATGCCCTGCATGGCTATCACCGCCACCGCCCGTGGCGATCTCTCATCAAGTAAAGGATGTCTCCATGACTGCTGCAGCCTCCTTGGCGGTAGACGAGCGGCGCATCGCGCGCTACTTGCCCTACTCCCATCATGTCACGGACCAAATCATTGCCTGCGACAACCATGAGTACATGACGGTCATCAAAGTCACTGGGCGAGCGCCGGATGCGTATGCGCAAGACGAACTCAAGGACTGGATCGAAGCCCTGCATAACGTGTTGCGCGGCCTACCGATGGGCGCGTTTGGGCTCTACTCCCATATTGTTCGCCGCCGCGTCACCGAGTATCCCGACAGTACGTTCGAGCAACCCTTTGCCGCCCAATTCGATGCCGCCTACCGTGCAACGTTCGATACGTCGGGCCTAATGGTCAATGACCTATACCTGACTGTCCTGGTTCACCCTGTCCAAGATCCCATTCTGGGCACGTTTGCCAGCCTGGAGAAAGCCGACGCTAAACGCCTTGCGCTTTGGCAGGCCGAATCGATTGAACGACTCAACGGCATTGTGCGAGCTCTGATGGCAGGCCTGTACCGCTACGATCCCGAAACGCTCGGCATCGTAGACCGCAACGGCTTTGCTTTCAGTGAAACCGCTGAGTTTCTGGGCTTTCTACTGTCCGGCATGCCACAACAGGTACCGATCAGCCGTGAACGGCTGCGAAATACCCTGCCACAGGCCAGACCGATCTTTGGCCGACATGGCGAACTCGGTGAACTGCGTACCGTCGCCAACGCCCGCATCTTCGGCATGATGGAGTTACGCGATTACCCGGAAGCAACCAAACCGGGGCATATGAATCGCTTGCTGGCCCTGCCGCACGAATTCGTCCTCACGCAATCGTGGGGTAGCCATACGGGCGCGGCAGCCAAGAAGCTGGTCAAGAAGCACCACAAATTGCTAGTCGATTCCGGAGACGACTCCACCAGTCAGGTGGCCCAACTCAACGACGCCATGGATGATCTGACCTCGGCCCGCCTGGGCCTGGGGGACCATCACGCCACGCTGTTGATCTATGACGACACGGCAGAAAGCGTACGCCAGGCCTTAGCGCAGACGGCCACCGCCTTGGCCGAAGACGCCATTGGCTTCAGACCGTTGGATCGAGCATTGGAAGCGGGGTTCTGGGCGCAACTACCCGGCAACTGGCACTGGCGGCCTCGCCCGGTGCCCATCACGTCGCTGAACTTCCTGTGCTTCTCCAGCCTGCATAACCAGCTGACCGGCAAACCGGTCGGCAACCCCTGGGGCCCGGCGGTCACGCTGCTTAAAACCCAAACCGGCAGCCCGTACTTCTTCAACTTCCATGCCTCCACCGACGACGTGGACGAAACCGGAAAACGTCGCCCCGGCAACACGATGATTATCGGCATGACGGGGACCGGCAAAACCGTGCTGCAAGGCATGCTGCTGACCCAAGCCCAGAAGTTCGGTGCAACGTGTGTGGTGTGGGACAAAGATCAGGGCATGCAGGTGCTGATCATGGCGCTTGGGGGCCGTTACTTCAACATTCGGCTGGGCGAAGCCACCGGCTGGAACCCCTTCCAGATGGAACCGACCAACGGCAACGTCGCCTTCATGGTGCGCCTGGTGGTGTTTCTGGCAGAACGTCGAGGCGAAACCGTCACCACCCGCCAACAGGCCGACATCACCAAGGCCGTGCAACAGCTGACCACCCTCATCGATCACGAAGCCCGGACGTTATCGACGCTCAATACCTTGCTGCCCAATCCCTATAGTGAGGATGACTCCACCAGCACCATCCATGCTCGGCTGGCACCGTGGTGCCAAGGGGGTGAATACGGTTGGGTGTTCGATAACCCGGTCGATGAACTGAGTTTGAGCACGGATACGGGCCAGCCTGCCATCTTCGGCTTCGACCTGACCGAGCTGCTAGACGACGATGCCGCCCGGGGCGCTGCCACGCTATACCTGAAGCATCGCGTCGATGCCCTGCACGATGGCCGTCGCATCATCAACCTGTACGACGAGTGCCAGCACCCATTGAAGGACGCGCATTTTCAGGAGTCCATGCAGGATGCCAGTCGCACGATTCGCAAGAAAAACGGCGTGCTGGCCTTCGCCACGCAGGAACCGGGAGCCATCATCGAGAATCCAGTCGGGCCATCCCTGGTGCAACAGACCGCCACACTCATTCTGCTGCCAAACCCCAAGGCCAAGGCTCGCGACTACATCGAGGGCTTTGGGCTCACCGAGGCCGAATTTGAGTTGCTGCGCGGCCTTGGGGAAGCCAGCCGTAAATTCCTGGTTAAACAAGGTTCAAGCGTCACCGTCGCCCAACTTGACCTGTCCGGCTGCGAGGATGAACTGCTCGTGTTCTCGGGCAGCCCCGACATGGCCACGATCGCACAAGAGGCGGTTGCCCAGGCCGGTCACGCCCCAGCCGCCTGGCTGCCGGTATATCTGGCGGCCATCCGGCAGACACATTAACGCCATGCAGGAGGCACTATGGATCTGCAAAACAATCCCTTCGCAACACCCGAAGAGTTGGAGGATCGTGTGGAGGAGGCCTTTAGCGCAGGCGAACGTGCCCGACCGATACCGGACGCCGCGAAGGAACACCTGACTCTCTCCCAGGAGTATCTCAAAGGACTCAAAGACCACATGACTGGTCTGCATATCGCCAGAGACATCGAGGGCGTGGATATCCCGGACGCTGACTTTGAGGCGGGACGCGCGCTGATCCGTGAGACCGAAAACCTCATCGCAGAAGCGCAGACGACCAGAGAGTACGAACAGCATCGGGAGTTTTATCGCCGATTGGGCCTTGAAACCCCTGAACCGGAGCCAGAAAGCCCCGAAGACACGTTCGTGGTTTCCATCGACTGCGAGTACTGGGAGCCGGAAGACCTGGAGGCGGGACAATCCAGTTGGACAGATACCCAGGTGGAACGTGAAGCCGTCGATGCCGAAACGCTTCAGCGACTGGCACAAGACCACGGCCTAGACTCACCCTCCGCGTCCGATCCTCGGCAATCGCCAACGCTCTGGTTTTCATCGAGTACGCCACGCGAAGATCGTGCCTATTTTGAACAAGGTGTGCACAAGTACTACAGCTTGCATATCCACGAAGTCAACGGCAATCCACCGCAACCTGCCGACTATCAGCGCGTGTCCAATCTCATCGGTGCGCGCTTCGATCATCCGCTGGAGCGACATGAGGCCACTCACGAAATGGACGGCCCGGACTTCTGACCCCTTTATCAACATGTTGGTGGCCACATCCGATAGCACCGAGAAACACGGCCTAATGGAACATCCTGAAACTGTGCAACCAAGCGGCCTGCACTACAAAGATTGGATACGCCTGTTGCGTATGCAATCCCTGGACACCTTTCATGGGCAACCAGGCCATCCCTCAACAACCGTTGACTATAGGAGACCCGAATGAATCGAAGGAGTTTTATCGCTGCCACCAGTATTAGTGCGTTGGTCATTCTTGCTGGCTGCGATAGCAAGCCTGCGGGAGAAAAACTCATCGGATACTGGTTCTCGGATAATGGTCGTTATCCACCAACGCTAATTCACATTGAACGCAACGACGACAGCTTTTTATTCACAGAAACAGCGTGGAACAATCTGGGCAAGGTCGGGTACAAGTCCAATACCGCACCAGCTACGCTTAAAGATTCAGACAATATTCTTGTAGTGGCAGGCACTACCCAAGTCGCCTACAAAGAAGCCAATGACGAGATTGTCTCCGACCATCTAAAGGCTCGTCGCATCACCGAAGCTGAATACCAAGCCGCCATTTCCCGCAAATAAGCCACGTAGGCACCGCCGGGAAAACACAAGAAGGCGGCGACATCACTCGCTGCCATTATTCCCCATTGGAGTTTCCATGAAACACTGCAAACTAATTGCGGTGGGCATAGTCCTGTCCGCCATTTTTTTCAATTCAGCAAACGCTAGCGGAATTCCTACGGTCGATGCCGCAACTATCGCTCAACTGCAACAGCAACTACTGACAGCGCGTGATCAATTAAAAAACCTAACCGACCAACTGCAAACGGCAAAAAGCCAATTAGCGGCATTCACGGAATCAAGTGGCTATGGAAATATTACTGATGACGCAAATATTCGTAACCGGCTACGCTCCGCCTTGCCGTCCAATGCTCACAGCATTCTTGATCGCTCTGGCAGTTCAAACCTTAACGGGGATGTCTCCCGTATCACCGATGATGTGATGGCTCCGGTGAATTTTGAGCAAGACCGGCAACAACTCTCCAAGCGCGCATTAAATATTGAAGCTACGGCAAAGGCCATGACGGAGCGTGCGTATGACTCCATGACCCAACGTCTAAAAAATGTGGACGCACTACAAGGAAAGATCAATCAAACAAGCAACCCCAAAGAAATCGCCGAACTACAAGCTCGGATCCAGATTGAGCAAGCCAATATCAGCGCAGAACAAACACGTATACAACTGGCTTCGCAACAGTTAGAGGCTGAGCGCAACCTTATCCAGGCCAGGGCAAAGCGAGTCTATGGCGGTTGGTTTGGAAAACACTCGGAGTCGGGTAACAACGCTAACACTGAAAAATAGGCCGCAATTATGGACAGCCTGCATCCATCCGTTGCCCCTCCGTCAGCCCCTAGCAGCATCGCTCAATGGGTTACATCTCAAACCGAACACACGCTAAGCAATGCCGTGAACGGCCCGATACAAGCGTTATTTCAGGCACTGATGCCTGTCATTGTTGTCGGTCTCACCCTTCAATTTGTCGTGTATGCATTTGCTCTCATGCACGGACAAAGCAATATGACGGTGACAGAGTTCTTTCGCAAAGCCATTCTCGTTGCCATTACTGCGATGATATTTGGTGCTGGAGGGCTGTATCAGAGCGACATCGCAAAAACAATGATCGCCCTACCAGACGATGTCACGGAATTGGCAATCGGGACCGGCAACGTAGCTCAAGAGGTCGATAAACTGCAGAATGAAACCAGTGAGGCATCCAATGCCATGCTCGGTGCAAGCGAGCGCCCCTGGTACAACTTCATGCCCTCGACCAAGGAAGTATTAGTCAGCATCTTGGCAACACTGCTGAAAGGGAATGCCGCCATAGTGGGCAGCATCATCATGGTGATTGTCGTAGTCTGCAAAGTTGGCATGGCATTGGTGGTCGCTGCTGGTCCAATTTTCATTGCCGCCACACTCTTTGAACCAACCAAGCAACTTTTCAATAGCTGGGTATCCCAGGCTTTGAACTTTGTGTTTTTAGCGCTGCTCACCGGACTGGTCTTTGGCCTCATTTTGCAACTGAACATCCAATTGATCCGCATGATTGCCGACCAGATCGAAACAGGCGTTGCTGATGTGTTCTCGCTGTTCGGAGCACAAGTTCTAGTAGGTGTAGCAAGCTTGGTCATCATGATCATGATCCCCGGCCTCGCTGCAGGCCTCTCCAACGGCTTCGGCGCCCAGCTCGGTATTGGAGCCGCCGCTAAAGGCGTGTTTTCCATCATGCGCCTGCGCAGCATGATGCGCCCACGCGCCAAGTAACCCAGCGGTCTTCCACCCCCCACCATTTCTTCCTAATTGTTCTGTCCGCAGACAGAGCGGGAGTTCCCATGAAAAACATCGCTGCCGTCCTGGCATTGGCCGGGCTGCTGGCTGGTTGCGCCTTTCACGCGCCAGAGCCACCCCAACCCACCGATTCGCCCCGTGTGCCGGTCAATGCCACACCACCGCTTATTCAAGGAGTTTGATTCGTGCCCGAAGCCCTCAAATCCGAAGATATAGCTGCCTATCTGGAACAATCTCGCGGCCTGGAACGTGATTATCTCGGCGAAATTTTTCGCAGCCGCAAGCGAGCCTGGCAAGTTGCCATTGGATCGGCACTCATTGCCTCCGTCGCCATCGCTGCCGTCGTCGGTCTGACGCCGCTCAAAGCGCCGCCCGAAATGTACGTGGTGCGTGTCGATGAGGCTACCGGCACGGTCGAGCACGTCAGCCAACTCGGACAACCGCTAGAAGACTATGGCGAGCGCATCGCCAAGCATTTCCTGAATACCTATGTGCTGAACTGCGAAGGCTACAGCTGGCAAACCATTCAGGAGCAATTCGATACGTGCGCCCTGTTGTCCTCCGCGCCCATTCAAACGCAATACGGCAAACGCTTTGAAGGAGAAGATGCCGTCACGACACGTTTGGGTACCGAGGGCACGGTCGATGTACAGGTTCACTCCATCACACTCGGAGCCAATCAGGCGGCCATTGTCCGATTCACCAAGACAGAGCGTGAAGTGACGTCGGGCAACATCACCAACGTTCAGCACCTGATTGCCACCGTAGCCTATCAATATACCGATGTGCCGCTCACCGAAGAGGTCGCACGCCTGAATCCGTTGGGTTTCCAGATCACACGCTATGACCTGGCTGCCGACTTGTCACGCTAACTCCCATATCGCCCTGAAGGAACTCTCATGTTTGAAAACTTCCCCAGACGGCAGGCGTTGGCGCTCGTGCTTTGTCTGGCACTGCCCGCAAGCGCGCTGGCGCTGGAAACACCTCGATCCTCAAAATCGGATCATCGCGTGCGCTACGTCAACTACAACGCAGCGGACGTGATCCAGCTCAATGCCATCATTGGCGTAGCAACCCATATTGTCCTGGAGCCAGGCGAACACTATGTCTACCACGTCTTTGGCGACAGTCAGGCGTACGCGTTTACGTACAAAGACAATCACCTGTTCTTCAAGCCGACAGCGGAAAACGCCAACACCAACCTGCTGGTGGTCACCAACCGGCGCGATTACAGCTTCAGGCTTTCGTACAGCGACAACCGCCATTCACCGGCGCTGTACAAACTGGTCGTCCGCTACCCCGACACCGAAGCCAAACAACGTATTCAAGCATCGCAGAAAGCGGCGGTTGAGCAATCCCTACGCACGACAAGCACGCCCATTAACTGGCAGGCCTACACGCGCAACGGCGATGCAGGCATCGCGCCCGTCCATGCCTGGGATGATGGCCGTCAGACCTGGCTACAGTTTGCCGCTGAGGCCGACATCCCGACCGTCTATCGCGTCACCCCAGACGGCCAAGAAGTCATTACCAACTATCACATGGCCGATGAACGGACCATGGTGCTGCATCGCACCTCGGCCTTATGGCATTTACGCCTGGGTAATCAAGTGCTGGCCATTCATAACGAGGCTTACGGGGCTACGCCCGTACCGCCGCATACCGGAACGACCTCGCCTGCGGTCAAGCGCAATATCAAAGGTGCACCCGCACAGCAGCCCTCCACGGTCATGCCCGTACCTGCCGTGCAGCACAGCGACGACACGCAACAAAGGAATGCGCCATGACGGAAAACGAGCAAGGCACGCTGCCGCTAGACTCCCAACCACCCAACGACCATGCAGCGCCTGAGCTGGAACGAGAGCCGCTAAATCTGGAAACCGCTGGACGCACCGCGCCGCGTGGTGCGCGGGCTTTTCTCTGGCTCACTATCTTGGTTGCGCTGGCCGTCGCCATCGGAGTGCTCATCAAAGCCTGGAGCCATGACAAGCAAGAGGACACCAGCAATGGTCTGGAAGCGGACCAAAGCGGTATCACCAACCGTTTGAAAACGCCCAAGGTTGAACGCCCCGCGCCACAGCCAGCCCCTGCACCACCGGTTACCGATCCCGTATCAGAGCCGAGCTATAGCGTACCGCCGCCTGCGCCCGAAGCACCACCACCTGCCGATGAATTAACGCAACGTCGGCTGGCCAGCCCATTGCAAGGAAATGGCGGAGACGGAAACGGCGAGACCACGAGCCAGCCAGCTGCGGCACAAGGCCCGTATAACGATGCGGGCCCCTTGGCCGACAAGCTACGCCCGTTGGAGCTGTCTCCGTCTGTAGCTGGCCAACTCGGTGACCGCAACTTCCTGCTCACGCAAGGCGCCATGATCGATTGCACACTGCAAACGAAGCTCGTCAGCACACAATCCGGGTTTCTGACCTGCCTTGCCACAAACGATGTCATGAGCGCCAACGGCAAGGTCAAACTCATCGATGCCGGGACCAAATTTACCGGCTATCAATCGGGTGGCATCCAGCAAGGCCAGGCGCGTGCCTTCGTGACCTGGAACCGATTGGAGACGCCCAGTGGCGTGATCGTGAATCTGAGTTCACCCGGCACCGGCCCACTGGGCGAAGCCGGGGTGGATGGCGACATCGACAATCACTTCTGGGAACGCTTTGGCAACGCCATTTTGCTGTCTTTGGTCGGTGACTTCGGCAACTGGGCCTCCAATCAGGGCCAATCCGGCAACGACAACATCCGTTTTGACAATACGGCCCAAGGCGGTCAGGAAGCCATTGCCAAGATACTGGAGAAGTCGCTGGATATTCCCCCCACGCTTTATAAAAACCAGGGCGAACGCATCGGTATCATGGTCGCCCGTGACCTGGACTTCAGCCACGTCTATGAGCTTGAACCCCTCCCCTGAACCGATCCCATTTGATCGCTCCATCTCGGTTCGCACCTTTCTACGACCGTTAACTGCCCACTTGGACAACCCGAGTGTGACGGAGATCGCCATCGTGCGAGCCGGGGAGTTTTACACCCGCACACGCGGGGCATGGGAATTACAGACGTGCCCCTCGCTCACCTATCCACACCTGGAAGCCCTGGCCACCGCGTTGGCCGCGTACAACCACATGGCCCGCAGCCCCATCCAGTCCATCATCCTGCCGGACGGCGAGCGGGGCCAGATCGTGATGCCACCGGCCTGCATCGACGAGACACTGGCCATCAACATCCGCAAGCACACACAGGCCGCATTTTCCCTGGAAGAGCTGCAGGCACAAGGCGCGTTTGCGAGCACGGCTACCAATATGGCAGGCGACGTCTCGGCATCCGACCAGACGCTCATGGCTCTGAAAAAGGCAGGGGACATTCCCCGGTTTCTGCACAAAGCCATCCTGGCGCGCAAGAACATCGTCATTTCAGGTGCGACAGGATCCGGCAAAACCACCTTTGCCCGCTCATTGATTGACCGTGTCCCCGTGGATGAACGGCTCATCACCATTGAAGATGTCCATGAACTGATCCTGCCACGGCACCAAAACCGGATTCACCTGATGTACGGCGGCACACGCGGTCGCGTCTCGGCCACCGACAGCCTGGCCGCCTGCATGCGCCTATCGCCCGATCGGATCTTTCTGGCCGAGTTGCGCGGCCCTGAAACCTGGGACTATCTGGCCGCCTTGAATACCGGCCATCCGGGATCGGTCACCACCACACACGCCAACAGCGCCGCCGACGCCTTTGACCGACTGGCTATTCTCATCAAGCAATCACCAACCGGCGGCAACCTGGATTTGCCAACCATACAGGCCTTCTTGCGCCAGACCGTCGATGTCGTACTGCATTTCGAGCGTTTTCGGCTCAAAGAACTCTGGTTCGAGCCGAAAGCTCCTGTTGGCAGTTAGTCCGCCACACCGCTCGTCAGAGCAAACACCTGTTATTGCGTTGTCGGCCTGGCAGGCCCAGCCGACGATACCCTCTTCCCCTGAACCCGTGTGAGGCACTGCACACGCGCCAGGCAGGCCTTATACCGGCTCGCCTGGAGCTTGACCCATGATTTCATCCACACGTCAGCCCTTTCATCAGGGCAGCAACGTGCTGCGCCTGTCTGCCGCCATGCAACGGGCCCACCAAAAGGCCGAGCAGGCCTTGGCGGCAGCCGCAGAAAAGCAGGCTCGTACGCCCACCCCCTTTATCCTGCCCGGCATCAAGGAAACGGCACGCGCCATCCCCAACTACATTGCCCGAAGCGCCATCTTCGCGCCCGTGCGCCGAGGCTGGCGCACCCTGCATGACGAGACGGTGTTTCTCGAAGGCAGCAACATCCTGCTCAAAGGATCCGGCAAGCAGTTAAGCGAAAACCACGCGGATATCTGGATGCATGCCATGTATCTGCAAACCACGGCCTTGCTCGGCGAGGCCCCCGTCATCAATCGTGCCGATTTTCTGCGAGGTATGGGCCGACCGACTGGCGGTAGCCAATACGAGTGGCTGCACGAAGGCATGAAGGATTTGGCCCGGTTTACGCTGTGCATTGAGGCCCGCCGCAAGGACGGCTCCATCAAGTACAGCTATGGCAATCATCCCTCAACTCGGGTGCTCGCCATGATCGGCGGCTTTGATTACGACGCGCACAGCGGCTGCTACACCATTTATGCCGATCCGCGCTGGGCACAGATTTTCGGCAATCGCGAATACGCCCTGGTGGACTGGTCCAAGCGTTTGCAGATGCGGCTGGATCTATCCAAAAGCCTGCAACGGCTCATCGGTACCTCGTCCGACATCCAGCAGAAATACAGCCTGGAAATCCTAAAGGAACGTGCCCAGTCGACCGGTCGCATGCGGGATTTTCGGGTCAGCTTGGAGCGCAGTTTGGCCGAACTGGAGGCGCTGGGGGTGATCGCCGAACCCCGAATCGAAGCGGCTATCAAGGGGCATGAACAAGCCGTTTGGACGCGATTAGATCGCTAAACCAGCGTGCCATAACGTCTCATTCAACGCACCAAACTCGCCTTTTCACCACCCATTTTTTGATCATTATTTGCCCAAAAATCGCTTGTGGATAAGTGGTCTGAGGCGTCGGCATAGCATCGCGCCTGTATCGGCATAGCATCGCGGGTTATCGGCACACCATCGCGCTTTATCGGCATAGCATCGCGCATCGATTTTGGAAACCCGCATGAATAGGGGCTCTCCAGCCATCTCGACGCCTTCTACCTTATTTCTACCTTATTACTACCATACAGGCTTGTGGATAAGTCAGCCTGTGGCAAGCCTCGACCCCACCCCGTTTTCAACTCAACCATGGAAGCCTATGAATGAATCCCGACCCGTAGCGCGCTATCGCGCCACCCTCGCGACCTTGGATCCTCGCATCAGCACTGCCGCACAACTGCGCGCCTTGTTTCCGCTGATCGAAGCGGAGCTGGCAACAGGTGTCCCGCATGCTGCCGTACTGGACGATTTGGCAGCAGCAGGTCTGCAGGTTCAGTTCGGCACTTATGCCATCACGCTGTACCGCTGGCGCAAAGCGCAGAGGAAGGCCACCAAGCAACCGTCACCACCCTCACCCCCCACCTCGTCACCACCCACACTGGATGCCATTCAGGGACGACCCCGCGACATCCAAACGCCCGGGGATCTGCGAAAGATCCGCGACATGCGTATTGACCTGGAGGCACTGCGCCGTGAAGGCCAGGCCAACTGTACGCCCACCACTGACAACCCGTCCACCAAAAGGAACAAACCATGAAAGTCGCCGTGCTCAACTACACCGGTTCTGTTGGCAAAACGGTCGCGGCCTCGCACCTGCTGGCTCCTCGCATGAACAGCGCCCAAATCTTCGCCGTCGAGTCCACCAACGAAACAGGCGCAGACCTGGGCCTTGATGTCGATCAGCTACGCGGTGAGCAGTTTGGCCGACTGTTTCGCGAATTGCTCACCCGAGACGATGCCATCGTCGATGTCGGTGCCAGCAATATCGAGGATTTTCTGACGCACATGATGCGCTACGAAGATGCGCATGAAGAAATCGGCTACTTCGTACTGCCCGTCATCAACACAGGCAAAGCCCAGCGCGAAACGATCAAAACCGTCGCCGCGCTAGCCGAACTCGGCGTGGATCCTGAACGGGTACGCATCCTGTTCAATCGGGTCGATAGCAGCGTGGCCGATGAATTCCCGTCGATCCTGGCCTATGCCGCCAAGACCGGCGAGGTGCAAGCCAACCCGCACGCGGCCATCTACGAAAACGAGGTCTTCGAACTGCTAGCCGAACAACGCACCACCATTGCCGACGTGCTGTCCGACCAAACCGATTACCGTGCCCTGCTTCGCGACACCGATCCAGACGACCATGTTCGCATCTCCCAGCTAAGCAGCCGTCACGCCCTGCGCGCCTTGGCCAAGCCGGTAGATCGGCAAATGAACGCGGCCTTCAACGCACTGTTTGCCTGAGCGTCATCATGGAACCCAACCTGGCTCCCAATGGCGCTCGTACCAAACTGGACTTGCTGTATCACGAGGTGCTGGGCGAAGTGTCCAACCTGGTGGACCGACTGGAGCGCACCACGCAGCACCTGCATACCGTGCAAAAAAGCATGCAGGCAATGGCTGACACACAGGAAGCCTTGCCCCAGCGACTCAGTCACCACCTGACGAGCACCATCGAATCGCGCATCCGGCCGATCCACCAGGAAGCACAGCTGGCCACTCAGGCCATGCTGCAAGACACTCACCAGCAACTCGATCATCTGGCCCATGAGGCCGCACAGTACGCCCACACAGCGCACCAATCGGCGCGGCGCATGACCTGGATTGCCCTGCTTGTCGGCGGTGCCGCAGGCGTTCTGGGCGGTTTGCTGGCGGGTCTATCTCTCGGTCAGATGCTGATTTCATGAGGACGAGCATCCATGTCCACGTTGATTTCCCCCATCACTCGGCGACGCATTGCCGCGTTTTCCCTGGTGCTTTTCCCGGCGGGAGCCTGGATGGCCACCGCTACCTGGAGCAGCCACATGCATTGGCGCGACTGGAATGCTCGGGCTCTTTGGCACTTCATGGTGATAACACCGCAATATCCCTTGCTCTATGGCGCACTCGGTGTCGGGTTGCTGCTCTCCCTCATCTTTGTCCTGTTTGTCGGGCGCACGGCGCGAACAGAGGGATTTGAAGGAGCAGGCTACAAACGCTTTGTACGGGGCACGCGCACCACTTCGGCCCAAAGCCTGGCACGCCAGTGTGAAGAAAGCGGTAAAGAGCAGATCGACATTGGCGGCATTCCCATGCCCACGGCCAATGAAAACCTCCACCTGCTCATCAGCGGTGCCACCGGCTCGGGCAAATCGGTACTGCTGCGCAACATGGCCGCATCTGTCCTGCGCCGCTCCAAGCACGAGATGCACGCCCGATTGAGCAGGCAAACCCAGGAACGCAACGACCGCATGATTGTGATCGATCCCAACGGGGATCTGCTCAGCAAATTCTGGCAGCCAAACGACGTGATCCTCAACCCCTACGACGCCCGCAGTCAGGGATGGTCTTTCTTCAACGAAGTGCGCGCCGACTACGACTGGAAACGACTAGCGCACTCGATGGTGCCGATGAGCCAGGACAAAAACGCGGAAGAGTGGAACGATTTTGGGCGACTGCTGCTACGCGAAACGGCCAAGAAACTGCATCAGATGCAGGGCGAGCAAGCCAGCGTCATGGATCTGTTCCGCCTGTGCACCATCGAGGATCCCAAGGTTTTAAAGCAATTCCTGGAAGGCACGCTGGCCGAATCCCTGTTCGTAGGCTCCAGCGAGGCCAGCAAAGCGCTGTCCTCCGCCCGCTTTGTGCTGTCGAACAAGCTGTCGGAACACACCGGCATGAAGCCCGGAAAGTTCTCCATCCGCGAATGGCTGTCCAGGCCGCATGGTGGCAACCTGTACATCAACTGGCGCGAAGACATGATGAGCTCCATGAAACCGCTCGTGTCCTCATGGGCCAACGTATTTATCACGTCCATTCTGTCCATGCCGGAGAGTTCTCATCGGCGCTGGTGGCTGTTTATTGATGAACTAGCCAGCCTGGAAGCCCTCCCCTCGCTGGAAGCAGGCCTGACCAAAGGCCGGAAAAACGGCCTGCGCATTGTGGCCGGATTGCAAAGCACATCGCAGCTGGAGCACATCTATGGAAAAACCATGGCCACCACCATTCGTGCCAGCTTCCGCAACCTGGCGGTGCTGGGCGGTTCCCGTACGGATCCGCAAACAGCCAAGGATATGAGCGAAAGCCTGGGCAAGCATGAAGTCGAACGGCCTAAGTACAGCGTTAGCCGCAGTGTCGACAATCGGAATACGTCGGACAATATGGAGCGCACGACAGAGGATGTGGTGACGGCGGCGCAGATACAGGCGCTGCCGTCACTGGGGGGATATGTGGCGTTGGCGGGGGATTTTCCGATTGCGCGGGTGACGTTGCCGATCAAGAAATTTGGATCAGCTGCAATGGCGTTTCAAGAATCCAGATAAGAATTTATAGCGGCTGCATCTGTGCAAACACCAGCAAGCAGATAAACAGTTAGAGCTAATACTCATGCACTACCGTCCAAGACGGCACTCGCTCCAGAGAAGATTCTTCAAGGTAGCTAATCAAGCGATCTGCTCTACGCATGGCCGACATTGCTTCTATTGCATAAAAACAAATCTTCCATGCCCTATTTCATCTACTGCTCGCGGCGTATAAAAAGTGTTACATTCATAGGAAAAAGGCCAGTTGGTTCTAGGAAATCTCATGAAAAGTACCTTCGCTGAACGAATCGCTGCGATGAATGCAATGTACAAGCTACCAGCCCATGAAAGGCCTACAGTTCCTACTGACGTTGCTGAGCGGCTGCAAAAATTCAAATCCACACTTTCTGATGAAATTAGTGAAATCGATGACATTGTCAGCTTGGCTAATGAAGGAGCGTCACAACTCGACATTGCTGTCGCGATTGCTGATCTATTAGGAGATGTCATCGTCTACTGTCGCTCGGAGGCGTTGAAGTACGGACTACCTCTAGAGGAAATTCTTGACATCATCATGGACAGCAATGAAAGCAAATTAGACTCGGATGGAAATCCAATTTACGACCATAACGGCAAATTTCTTAAAGGTCCGAATTATTGGAAGCCAGAAGGAAAAATTGCCGAACTTCTCCGATCTCATTTTCCCAAGTGAATGCTTTCTCTGTTTGTAAAGAAGGACTCCACTGAATGAATCCCTTGGTTTTAGCTGACGAGTGGACCCTCTTAAGCATCGAGGAAGCCAACCATCGCATTGATGCCAGCAATGGTGCGCCACTGCAAGTAAACAAAGATTGGCTGGCACGCAGGAAGGGCGCGCTACATGATGCTGCACGATTGCAACTACTATCAACTTGGGCCCGCAAAACTAAAGAACCGAACCTCCGATTTCATGCAGCCAACGAGGTAAAAACCGTTCTTGAGGAACTGTGCGAGTATGCTCCAGGAATTGTTGCTCTTCGACTATGTGAATCAGCCATTGTTGGCGAACATATTGAACTGAGGCGTGACGCACTAAAACCTGCTATCACTAAAATGCAGGCTACCGACAACCTCCAATGGTCGAAGATTGTACGCGGTCGAACTATAGATTTTACCTGCGTTAGCGGCTCAAAAATTCAATATCTGAGGCCTCTCTTTGCATCTCGCTCAAGTAGTGCAGTGAAAGGCGCTGAGCCAATGTATCAAATGCTCAAATCGCTGAGCAACTATATTGCAAAATCAGACGCAGAACTTATTCCAGACACATTTCTTCGCGCGTGCGGTGTTTTTTCATCTGAGTTGATAAAGAACACACAGGAACATGCGACACGCAACCATGCAGGAATTCCATATATAGAACACGCAGAAGGCCTGATCGCGAGTTGGACAGAAATGGATGAGCAATTTGCGATTGATTTCCAAGGCCATGAACTACTGCAGCAGTTCTGGGAGCGAGAACAATCGCCAGTCAGAGAAGGAGCTGCAAATGCGCTGCGTTGCTTACAGCTAAGCTTTTTTGATACTGGGCCTGGTTTTGCAAGTCGTTTCTCTGGACTACCCACCACTGACCTAAATGATGCAGAAGAAAGAAATGCACTACTGAAAAGCATTCAAAAGAACGTTACAACGAAAAGACAAACAGGCGCAGGCAATGGTCTGCCGGACGTAATCGGAGCGTTAAGAAAGATTGGTGGCCTAATTGCCATCAGATCGGGAAGGCTTTTTATGTTCAATTCATTTGAGCCGAACGACAAGCGTGACCTATTCGATTTCGTTGACTGGACACCAACAAAGCTGGCTCCTGTGGAGGGTGTGGTTGTGTCTGTGCTAGTTCCTCTAAGAAGAAAATAATGCGCAAAGCGTTCTCATACCTTACTCACGGGACATGTGAAAAAACTGGACTCGATATCCATGCCCTTTGCATTTACATTGATGCGAAGGATGAGCTATCTGCACATGACCTTTTTGATGAACTGACGACCGCTTTGCAATCTGCCGTCATTGTTCCCGACTGCATAGTTGTTATCGCGGATAGAAATGCTGCGCTGAAACTACTGGAATATTGGCGGGATGAAGAATCTCGAAGGGAAACTTTTCAGAGTCGGTGCGAGAAGAATGGAGTGCCCTTCGTCAAGAGCTATCACTTCGTTGCTTGGTGCGTGAAGGACGGTCTCAGCGTCATTAACACTGAGTCAGAATTTTATTTCAAACCACCAATCCTTACCTTCATTCGCCATGGGCTGGCCGCACTTGTAAGAAAGAATCCTGTCGCTCAGGTTGCCCCAGCTGGCCACGTATTCAAGCACCCGTCCAAAACCATCAGTAAGCTCTTTATTCAAGCTCGTGAGCTTGCCACAAGCGAGCCAGAGCTTAGATTCCTTGGGCGCTATCTTGTCAAAGAGTTTGATGCGTTTCAGCATCCAGACTTAGCTCATGTATACATCGACTCGATGGGTATATACGCGATGGTCCGTGAGGCATTAGATTTCTGTGGCAGTAGCGCTCGCATTCACAGCTTTCACTCCTACGATGAGTTATCGACACAAACACCGCCTACCTTGCCATATGCTGTGGTCATATCTGCATCTACTACGGGAGGAATGGCACGGACACTCCATGAAGAGCAAGGATTTGACGATAACTGCATCCTGACCGTTATCGATTCGAGCCGACAGAACCGGCACGGTGCGATCCTAATCTCGCTAGATGAGATTGATGACTCTTACAAAAAACGGCTTACGGACGGAACGGAAACTCAGATTGAACTCTATGGCGAGCACTTTTCGTCAAAAGCCAAGCCGCCCCGCGCGGTAACACTAGGCCTCTCGCACAAACCACGTAACCTCGAAGTTTTTTTAAAAGAGTTTGGAACGAATGGGATTCTTGACCTCAACTCCAACCCAGGAAGTCGCCCAACCAATAGGCTAGTCTATATCGACACATCTTCAGTGGGCAGTAGCGCGAACTTGAGAGGCTGGCTAAAAGACGAAATCCATTGGCACGTTGCTACTGCCACCAATCACATCATTTATGCTAACGACTCGGGGTCTAAAGACCTAGCCGAACACGCAGCCTGAATCGAACCGGGAATCGCGGAGGCTGTTTGGTTAAAGTAAAACAGGTTCCGCAGCCGATACTGCAAGTTGTCGATAGTATCTTTCTTCAGCTTCAGCCGGTGGGATGTCTCCGATCGATCCGAGCAAGCGCTGGTGGTTAAACCACGACACCCATTCCAGGGTTGCCAACTCCACAGCTGCTTTGGTTTTCCAAGGCGCCCGCCGGTGAATTACCTCCGTCTTGTACAAGCCATTAATCGTCTCGGCGAGTGCGTTGTCATACGCACTTCCGGTATTGCCGACTGAAGGATTTATGCCCGCTTCACCCAGGCGTTCGGAATAGCGAATGGACACATATTGCGACCCGCGATCCGAATGATGAATAAGTCCATCTGACTGATTCGGGCGACGGTCGTAAACAGCTTGCTCCAGCGCGTCCAGAACGAAGTCCGTCGTCATGCTGCTGGAGGCGCGCCAGCCGACGATCCGTTTTGCGTAAGCGTCTATGATGAACGCCACATACAGCCATCCCTGCCAAGTGGAAACATAGGTGAAATCTGCTACCCAGAGCCGGTTCGGGCGATCAGCTTCGAAGTGGCGCCGTACGAGATCTTGCGGGCACGCCGCTGCGCTATCGGGCACCGTGGTGCGCACCCGCTTGCCACGGCGCACCCCTTCAATGCCCAAGTCGCCCATCAGACGTTCCACCGTACACCGAGCCACGCTAATACTTTCCCGATTCATCTGCTTCCAGATCTTGCGGGCGCCGTAGACGCGAAAGTTCTGCTCCCAGACTCGATAGATCTGCGGGCGCAGTTGTTCATCCTTCTGGGCCCGCTGACTGCGTAGCTGTGGGTTTCGACACCGGGCGGCATGGCGCCTATAGGCCGACGGGGCAACCTGCAAAACCTTGCAGATCGGCTCGACCCCGTACAGTTCCCGGTGCTGATCAATGTAGGCGTTTACTTCTTCAGTTCGCGGTCGAGCGCCGCCTGGGCGAAAAAAGCGCTGGCAGACTTCAGAATCTCGTTGGCCCGGCGCAATTCGCGGTTCTCCTTCTCCAACACCTTGATGTGTTCACGCTCTTCGGTCGTCAGGCCGGGGCGGGCACCCCTGTCGATTTCTGTTCGTTTAATCCAGTCCAGTAACGTGCTTGGCGTGCAGCCAATCTTCGGCGCAATCGATTCGACAGCCGCCCACAACGACCGATACTCCTCACGATGCTCCTGAACCAGGCGCACTGCCCGCTCACGTACTTCAGGCGAAAATTTGTTGTTCTTGCTCATGGCTCCATTCTCTCAAGAAATGAAGCCTCCTCAAAACCCGGTTTGATTCA